>OFGG01001139.1_pt1 | contig 18693 bp, 17 predicted proteins | sample 1521701 | NCBI WGS metagenome assembly OFGG01 (sample SAMEA3504081, study PRJEB24116) | mouse gut metagenome | biome: mouse gut; feature: mouse-associated habitat; material: faeces | place: Denmark | collected 2011
TGGTTAAATATGCTGTTGTCAATGTGCTGGGACAGTAAGTTTCACGGATTCAGGATTATGTTATATAAAGAAAAGAAAACATAAATTGTTTTTGATTATGCCTTTGTTGTTAGCTTTTCTTTATCAATATATCTACAGTACCATTTATTGGGATAAGGAATTTGCCAGTGGGAAAAATTATTATTTATCTGCAAATAGTATATATGAATTAAAAAAAGAATTCCCTGATTGCTTTGAAGGGATTTCTGTAATGTATTATATGAATGAAAAGTATGGAGCACAGTATATTGTACAATTTTTGGTAAGCAATATAAAGGTTATTAGTGCTGCTCCTGGCAGTGATATAAAGGAAGCCCTGGTTCTTTCTGCAAGAATTCTTACAGAGGATGATATAAATTTACAAGACTATAAAATAATAATGCTTGATGACAATGAAATACTATATATTAAGGGGGAAAAGTTGCAGGAAATATTTGAATCTGCTGGGTTAAAAATAGAGGAAACAGAATTATACGTTGAAGAAATGCGTAATTAAGTACATTTTAAAGAAATTAAAAGGAAACATTATGAGAAAAGTTAAAAATTTGATTACTGGTGCAGGAATCTTGACATCATCTGCAATGTCCGCGTCGACACTGCCATGTATGAGCTTCTCCCTGCCGGGAATCGCGGACGTCTCAGGAAATACGGGAATCGCATCCACCTGGAAGATTTTGAGCTGTCGACGCTCCAAAGTGGTGACTGGAAGATAGGAGTGCGTCCTGTGCTGAAAAGCTTTGGGGTGAACGGGTAGTCTATGCCTTTATTACTGCCCTAAAAAGGGATGGGACAGTCGCAGGCTGTTCTTCTGTACAAAAAAGCCGGATGTGATCACCCTCGATTACAGCCTGCGCGCAGACGAGCGTATCCAGAAATATGGGGAAGGGAGTATTAACTGTCTTTATCTGGCCTGTTACCTACTGCGATGGAATGTAAAAGTATCTTATTACAAAGGGAAGACTGTCTTGCAATTGGAAGAAAACCGCATAATAGGAGCCGAGAAGGGATAGAGCTCTTATCAACCTTCTGGCTGTTTTTTATAGCAATACGATGTCGTTTTCTTATAATGACGAGACTTTATCGTTTTACTGGTCTTTCAGCGTTCAGGAGACCTAATATGAGATCGGACAGCAGATTCAGGCCAGCTAGAGTATTACATATCATTGCGAGTTAGAAGGGATATACTCTACTCCTTGGTGGAAGGAAGGATACAGCCAGATATTATGATTTTTGCGAAGGATACATCTTTGGGGCAATGAGCAATGATTATACCATAAGTGAGAAAAAACGCCATCTTCCGGAAAGAGTTTTGATGATGAGAAAAAAACTTAAAAAAAATAAAAAAAAGTGTTGACTTTTTCTGGAAGATGGTGTAGGATATTAATTGTTCAAGGGAACACAAAAACAGTGAAACACAAGAACAACCAAGCAGGAATGGCGGAATTGGCAGACGCGCACGGTTCAGGTCCGTGTGGTAGCAATACCATGAGAGTTCAAGTCTCTTTTCCTGCACGCATAAGAGAGTGTTAGGTTACATACTTAGCACTCTCTTTTCCATTACACTTAAATATATATTTAATATGTATTTTCATTATATTTCTATTTTAACCGGATGCATGCAGTTGAAAATTTCTGGCAGTACAATTCTGTGCTGTTTTTGTATTTCCTATTAGGAAGTGACGGAAGCAGACCCTGCCATTTCATAGGTGGAATTTGTGCAGCCCGAAAGGACGGCATGCACCCTGCCTGTCCGGAGGTATGGATTATGGAGAGAAGAGATAAGGACTGGTACAAGCTGGATCTGTCCGCCATTGTGTATCCCACGCTGCAGAGAAGGGATTTTTCTTCCGTGTACAGGCTTTCTGTTGTCTTAAAGGAAGAGATACGGCCTCAAGTGCTGCAGCAGGCCCTGGACATGACGCTGCCCAGGTTTCCCACCTATAAAGCGGCCATCCGCAAGGGGCTGTTCTGGCGCTATCTGGAGCCCAATGACCGCCCGGGGCCTTTTGTGCAGGAGGATGTGAAAAATCCCTGCCAGCCCATGTATTTTAAGGCAAACAACCGCTATCTGGTCAGAGTCTACTATTTCCGCAGCAGAATTGCCCTGGAGGCCCATCACAGCCTTGGAGACGGCACAGGGGGCATGTGCCTGCTGCTGACTTTGACGGCAACATATCTAAGGCTTCTGGGAGTGAAAGGAATTGAGAACGGCGGGTTCGTTCTGGATATCGGAGAGAAACCCCAGGAGGGAGAGCTGGAGGACGCATATATGCGTTATGCCAACGCAAAAGTGTGCCCGCCCAGGCTGGAAGAAAAGGCTTACCGTGTCAGAGGCACGGGTGAGCCTTTTTACACCCTGAACATTATTGACGGAATCATGTCGGTGTCGGAGGTGGCAGCGGCGGCAAAGCGGTACAATGCCACCATCACCGAGTACCTGAATGCGGTGCTTCTGCAGGCTCTTTTGACAAAACAGGAGCAGGATCCGGAAGTGCGGCTGCGCCCGGTAAAGATTGCCATGCCCGTGAATCTGCGCCGTTTCTTCCCCTCCATCACACTGCGCAATTTTATCACCATGATCTATCCCGGGGTGGATCCCAGGCTGGGAGAGTACAGTTTTGAGGAGATCGTGGTGCAGGTGAGAAATTATATGAGGTATCATCTGAATGAAAAACTGCTGCGGGGGGATATTACCACCAACGCCCAGACCCAGAGGAATCCTCTGATCCGGGTGGTTCCGCTGTTTGTCAAGGACTTTGTGGTTAGATTGTTCTACACCAAAGTACAGGACAGGAATTCTTCCGCAGGCCTCACCAATATGGGGGCCATGCGGGTGCCGGAGGGGATGGAACCCTATGTGGAACGGTTTGACATCTACATGGGACAGCCTTTTTCCGCCAGGACCAACTGTGCCATTATCAGTTTTCGGGATATTTTGACGGTGAATTTTGCCAGCAGTATTGTGGAGACGGATGTGGAACGCTATTTTTTTCAAAGGCTGGTGAAGGATGGTGTCCATGTGAAAATAGAGAGCAACAGGGGAAAAGGCGGGAAGAGACCTGTTGCGCCGGAGGCCGGACATTCGGGCTGAATTAGCTCATTCAGACTAAAATCAGAGAGGAGGAAGGCTATGTCATACTGTGTAAACTGTGGGGTGGAGCTGGACAAGTCGGCAGGGGAGTGCCCTCTGTGCGGCACGGTAGTGTACAATCCCAGGGAGGCTGGCCGGGGAGGAGAGGGGCAGCCGGGCGTGCAGTCCCCTTTTCCCAGGGAAAAAGGGGAAGTGGAGACGGTGAACCGGAAAGATTTCGGGATCCTGGTGTCCATGGTGGAGCTGGCCACAGCCGCCACCTGCGGGGTCCTGAACGCTTTTGTGTTTCAGGGAACGCTCTGGTCTCTGGCAGTGATCGGCGCATGTCTGGTTCTGTGGGTGGTGATGATCCCGGCGGTGATAGACAGAAGAGTGCCCGCCTGGCTGTCCTTTCTTCTGGACGGGGCCGCCGCCGGGGGATATCTGTACATGCTCACCTTCCAGGTGGGGAGCGGAGAGTGGTTCTGGGGGCTGGGGCTTCCCATTGTGGTACTGGTCACAGGGGTGGCGGAGCTTTTGACGCTGTGTATTCACAGGCTTCCCAGATCTTTTCTCACCGTGTCCCTGTATCTGTTCAGCGCAGTGGGGCTGCTCTGCCTTGGCCTGGAAGTGCTCATTGACCGGTATCTGTACAGTAAGGTACACTTGAGCTGGTCCGCTGTGGTGATGACAGTCTGCATTGTGCTGGACATTGCAATTATCACCCTGCTTTCCCGCAGACGGCTGCGGAATGAGGTGAGCAGGCGGCTTCATTTTTAAAGAGCTGTTAAGAGATAATTTTCAGCTGCCGGGCGGAGGAAGATTAAGAAGATATTTTTTAATAGTTTCTGAAGACAGTACAATTCGGAGGGAAGAGATGGACGGGAAGATGAACCAGAACCTGATGAACCTGATTAAGCGCGTCCACGGGTTGGTGGAGAAGCCGGACATTGAAAAATACCGGCAGTCCCAGGATTATATCGGAGCCATTTTGAGCAGTGCCAGGGACATTGTATATAAAGAAGTAAATATAGAAGGAATGTATGGAGAGTGGGTGGGTGTCAGCCGGGCCCATATGAAAAAATATGTGATCCTGCACTGTCACGGCGGGGGATATTCCACCGGGAGCTGTCTCTATGCCAGAACTCTGACCTCAAAGCTGGCCGCATCCACTTCCATGGATGTGCTCTGTTTTAACTACCGTCTGGCCCCGGAGCACCCTTACCCGGCGGCCCCGGAGGACGCCATGAAGGCCTGGAATTATCTGATGCTTCTGGGATACGGGGCCAGGGATGTGATCCTGACAGGGGATTCGGCAGGGGGTAATCTGGCGCTCTCCCTGATGCTGAGACTGAAGCAGGAGGGGCGGCTGCTGCCAAGAGGGCTGGTGCTGATGTCTCCCTGGACGGATCTGACTTCCTCCGGGGAGTCTTTTTTGGAGAAGGCGGAACTGGACCCGGTGCTCACCAACGCCTACATTGACAGTATGATAAAGGCTTACGCGCCGGGGGAGGAGCTGACAGATCCCCGGATTTCGCCCCTTTTTGGAGATTTTACCGGATTTCCTCCCGTCTATATCCAGGTGGGCGAGAATGAAATCCTGCTCAGCGACTCGGCCAGGCTCCACCAGGCTTTTGTGGAAGCCAATGTGCCGGTGCGCATGGACATTTTTCCCGGCATGTGGCATGTGTTCCAGATGTCTCCCATGAAAGCCGCCCGCACGGCCATGGATAAAAATGCGGAGTTTATTTATGACATCTGCCGTTAGGCAGATGTCATGGCATTTGTCGTTAGGCAGATGTCATGGCATTTGCCGTTAGGCAGGAACACATTTTTTTGACAGAAAGGTTCTGGAAAAAAAGGAATAAGGCTCTGAGTGCAGAATAATTAATAAAGGAGAATGGTTTCTTAGGAATTGTCGGAAAATAGCGGATACGGTTTTTGGCATAACCTGTGGAAAAGCAGGAAAGGTGCGGGGAATAACACCTTGATTCCGTATTGGTTATTTGGAGACACTTCCTTATGCACGCAGTATGTGCAGATGGGAGCAGACATGACGATAAGAGAAAGCTTAGAGCAGTGGGAGAGAACATATTTGAGCCCTTATGCGTCGCACAGCGCAGATTCCAAGGGCAGGCTGAAAGAGGAGGAACAGTGTGATATTCGTCCTGTTTTCCAGCGGGACAGGGACAGGATCGTTCACTGCAGGGCATTCCGGCGTCTTAAAGATAAGACACAGGTATTCCTTTCCCCTGAGGGGGACCACTACCGCACCAGGCTCACCCATACCCTGGAGGTGTCCCAGAATGCCAGGACCATTGCAAAGGCGCTGAAGCTCAATGAGGAGCTGGTGGAGGCCATTGCACTGGGCCATGACCTGGGGCATACACCCTTTGGGCACGCGGGGGAGAAAGCGCTGAACAGCATATGTCCTCTGGGGTTTGAACACAGCCTGCAGAGCGTGAGGACGGTGGATCGTCTGGAGAAAAAAGGCCAGGGGCTGAATCTGACTTACGAGGTGAGGGACGGGATCCTGAACCACCAGACCATTGGGAAACCCCACACCCTGGAGGGGAAAGTGGTGAGGTTTTCCGACAAGATTGCCTATATCCATCACGATATGGATGATGCCGTCAGGGCGGGCATCCTGACGGAGGGAGATGTGCCCGCAGAGATCAGAAAGGTTATCGGCAGCACACCCAGCAGCCGGCTGGATCATTTTATCCACGACATTGTGACTGCCAGCATGGGAAAAAATGACATAATTATGTCGGAGCCCATGTTTGAGGCCATGATGAAGATGCGGGAGTTTATGTTTGACAATGTGTACCAGAATCCCCTGGCAAAAAGCGAGGAATCCAAGGCGGAGGTGCTGATGGAGACTTTGTATCATCACTTTATGAGACACATAGATGAAATGCCGGAGGAATATCTGGATCTCCTCTCCGAGGGAGAGGCCAAGGAGCAGGTGGTCTGTGACTATGTGGCATCCATGACGGACCGCTCGGCCATTGCCATGTATGAGCATATCTACATCCCCAAATCCTGGTCCATATGAGCGGGGAAATCCGGTCAGGAAAGATTGCTTAAAAAGATTGCTTGGAAAAAGAAAGGGAGCCGGGTGGGGCGAGTCTGTGTGGATATCCATGGAGGTGTGAATGTACTATCCAGAGGAGATAATCGAAGAAGTCAGAAGGCGGAATAACATTGTGGATGTGGTGGCGGGTTATGTGCGGCTGCAGAAAAAGGGCGGCAGCCACTGGGGCCTGTGCCCCTTCCACAGTGAGAGAACCCCTTCCTTTTCCGTCAACGGAGATAAGCAGATCTATCACTGCTTCGGCTGCGGAGCCGGGGGGAATGTGTACACCTTTCTGATGAACTATGAGAATTATTCTTTCCCGGAGGCGGTGAGGGCCCTGGCGGAACGGGCGGGAGTGCAGCTTCCCGAGCCGGAGGACGCGGGGCAGGTCAGACAGAGGGAGAGCAGGCGGGCCAGACTCCTGGAGATCAACAAGGAGGCGGCAAAATTTTTCTATTTTCAGCTCCGCAGTCCCGGGGGGGAGATTGGATACCGCTACCTGAAGAAGCGGGAGCTCACCGATGAGACCATGCGTATATTCGGCCTGGGCTATGCGGTGAAAAACAGCAGTGCGTTGATTCAGTACCTTCGGGGAAAGGGGTTCGAGGACGAACTTCTGAAAGAGGCGGGGATTGCAAGTTTTTCAGAAAAATATGGTATGACCAGTCTGTTCTGGAACAGGGTCATGTTCCCCATCCAGGACAGCAACAACCGTGTTATCGGCTTTGGGGGCCGTGTGATGGGGGAGGGGGAGCCAAAGTATCTGAACTCTCCAGAGACCCCTGTCTTTGACAAAAGGCGCAACCTCTACGGCCTGAACTATGCCAGGCGTGCCAGGAGCGCAAATATGATTCTCTGCGAGGGTTATATGGATGTAATCGCCATGCACCAGGCGGGCTTTACCCAGGCGGTGGCCTCCCTGGGCACGGCTTTTACCCCGGAGCAGGCGGCCCTTCTTGGCCGGTACACGGACAGTGTGCTTCTGGCTTATGACAGCGACGGCGCTGGAGTGAAAGCGGCGCTGCGGGCCGTGGGCATCCTGCGGGAGGCGGGGATCTCGGGAAAAGTGATCAACATGCGCCCCTATAAGGATCCGGATGAGTTTATGAAGTCCCTGGGGAAAGAGGCTTTTGAGGAGCGTATCAGCCAGGCGGAGAACAGCTTTTTCTTTGAGCTGCAGGTGCTGGAAGGGCAGTTTGACATGAACGACCCGGAACAGAAGACAAAATTCCACAGGGAGCTTGCAAGAAAACTCTGCGGGTTCTCCGAGGAGATGGAGCGGGAGAACTATATTCAGGCGGTGGCGCAGAAGTACGGCATGGGAACCGGAAGTCTGCGGAAACTGGTGGAAAAATATGCGGCTCAGACGGGGCTTGCAAAGCCTGTGGAGCGCGCCAGAACAGGAGTGCAGAAGAAAAAGGAGCCTGGGGCCAGGCGGGCCCAGGGCACGCTGCTGACCTGGATCTCCGATGAGCCCGGGCTGTACGGGAAGATCAAAAAGTATATCTCGGCCCAGGATTTCACGGAGGAGCCCTACCATACGGTGGCGGAGAGAATGTTTCGTGACCTGGAGGAGGGACATCTGGACCCCGGGGGCATTGTGGGCATGTTTGAGGATCAGGAGGAGCAGCGGGAGGCAGCGGCCATATTCCACACCAGGCTCCCCCGTCTGGAGAGCGGCCAGGAGAAGGAGAAGGCTTTTCACGATATCCTTATGGGAGTGAAGAAAAACAGCTACGAGCACCATGTGGCGCGGATGGGGACGGATGTAAATGCACTCAATGAGGCGATCCAGGGAAGGAAGGCCCTGGAAGAGCTTGCAAGAACGCATATTTCCTTGGATTGAGGTAAAGATATTGGTAATTATCATAAGGGAAGCGGTTTCCCGGGGAAGGATGGAACTACACAATGGATGAAAACGCACAGGCAAAGTTTGACGAGAAGGTAAAGGAACTCCTTCACTCCGCCAAAAAGAAGAAAAATGTCCTGGAATATCAGGAGATCAGCGAGTTTTTCGCGGACATGCCTTTGGAGGAGGAACAATTCGAGAAGATCCTGGAGGTGTTGGAACAGAACAATGTGGATGTGCTGCGCATCACAGACGACGATGCGGACGTAGAAGAAATTATTCTCACGGACGAGGATGAAGTGGATGTGGAGAACCTGGATCTGTCCATCCCCGACGGCATCAGTCTGGAAGATCCGGTCAGGATGTATCTGAAAGAGATCGGCAAAGTGCCCCTGCTCTCTGCGGAGGAGGAGATTGATCTCGCCAAGAGGATGGAGGTAGGGGACGAGGAGGCCAAAAAGCGTCTGGCGGAGGCCAACCTGCGTCTGGTGGTGAGCATTGCCAAGCGCTATGTGGGCAGGGGAATGCTCTTCCTGGATCTGATCCAGGAGGGGAACCTGGGGCTGATCAAAGCGGTGGAAAAATTTGATTACAGAAAAGGATATAAATTCTCCACCTACGCCACATGGTGGATCCGCCAGGCCATCACCAGGGCCATTGCGGATCAGGCCAGGACCATTCGTATTCCGGTGCACATGGTGGAGACCATCAACAAGCTTATCCGGGTCAGCAGGCAGTTGCTTCAGGAGCTGGGGCGTGAACCAACTCCCGAGGAGATTGCGGACGAGATGAATATGCCCACGGATCGTGTGCGTGAGATTCTGAAGATCAGCCAGGAGCCTGTTTCCATGGAGACGCCCATCGGTGAGGAGGAGGACAGCCATCTGGGAGATTTCATTGAGGACGACAAAGTTCCCGTGCCCGCGGAGGCTGCGGCGTTCACTCTGCTGAAGGAGCAGCTGGTGGAGGTGCTCAGCACCCTCACGGACAGGGAACAGAAAGTGCTGCGTTTGCGGTTCGGCCTGGACGACGGACGGGCACGGACCCTGGAGGAGGTGGGGAAGGAGTTCAATGTCACCCGGGAGCGGATCCGCCAGATTGAGGCCAAGGCCCTGCGGAAACTGCGCCATCCCAGCCGCAGCCGGAAGCTGAAGGATTACCTGGATTGAGGGGGAAACCACAGGTGGTCTTGTCCGGGCGGCTTCAGATGCTTGCCGACATGGTGACGCCGGGAAGCGTCCTGGCCGATGTGGGCTGTGACCACGGTTTTCTGTCCATCTATCTGGTGCAGGCGGGGGTGTGCCCCAGGGCAGTGGCCATGGATGTGCGGAAAGGGCCCCTTGCAGGTGCGGGAAAACATATAGAAGAGTACGGCCTGGGGGATTACATAGAGACCAGGCTGTCGGACGGCCTGGCAGAGTGTTCTGTCGGGGAGTTCGGCGCCGTGGTCTGCGCCGGCATGGGCGGCCGGCTGATGGAGAGGATTCTGACAGAGGGCAGGGAAAAACTGCAGGGAGTCCGGGAACTGATTCTGCAGCCCCAGTCGGAGCTGGGGGAGTTCCGTGCCTTTCTCCGCAGGGCAGGTTATGTTCTGGTCCAGGAGGACGCGGTTTTTGAGGAGGGCAAGTATTATTTTGCCATGAAGGCCTGTCCGGATAATTCTTCCGCAGCCGGCAGCCTTACCGCGGAAAACGGGGAATCGGCCCGGCGCAGGGAGGAGCTGGCGGACCGGTTCGGCGGGCTGCTCCTGGAGGCGGCCCATCCAGTGCTGCTGGGGTATCTGCGCCAGAGGGAAGCTCATCTGCGGCAGGTGGAATCGTCCCTTGGGGCGGCAGATTCCCGGCGGGCGGAGGAAGCCCTGGCAGGAATCCGCAGAGAACTTACAGACATAGAGCTTGCGTATGAAATATGTGGGTCAGGCAGGGGAGAAGGATCTTCTCCTGCCTGATTCTGGAAAGAGAGGAAGGGCAGGTATGATTACGGTTGCGATACGGGGACAGAGCGGAGAAGAGGTTCTGAGACAGGTGGAACCAGGAACCACCTTTGAGGCCATAGCAGCAGACTATCAGGAGGAATACAACGGGACCATTGCGGTAGCGGCGGTGAACGGTAAGATACGTGAGCTGTTCAAAAGAGTTACCAGAGATTGTACGGTTGAATTTTTTACCCTGAAAGATGACATAGGACACAAGACTTACGTGCGCACGGCCACCATGCTGCTGATTAAAGGCATCTATGATCTGTTCGGATCTGCCGCCGCCCAGGGCAGCTGTGTGGAGTTTGCCGTGGGCCACGGCACTTATGTCCACACTGCAGGACAGGTGCCTGCCACGGAGGAGAACGCCGCCAGGCTGAAAAAGCGCATGCTGGAACTGGTGGAGGCAGGGACTCCTTTTATGAAGAAATCCTACCACCTGGAGGAGGCCATGGAACTTTTTCAGGCCAAGGGCATGGAGGACAAGGCGAAACTTTTCCGCTATCGTATGAGTTCCACTGTGAATATATATGAGATTGACGGATTCCATGACTATTACTACGGCTATATGCTTCCCAATGCGGGCTATGTGAAATGGTTCGATCTGCGTCCTTATGAGGAGGGATTTCTTCTGGTGCTTCCGGAGAAGTCTGCCCCTACGGTGGTGGAGCCCTTTGACGAGAGCAGGAAACTTTTCCAGACCATGGAGGGGGCCAAGGAGTGGGGGAGGATCGCAGGCATTGAGACCGTGGGAGATCTGAATGATCAGATCTGCAGCGGATCCATGAGCGACCTGATTCTGGCCCAGGAGGCCCAGCAGGAGCGGAAAATCGGAGAGATCGCCAAGGATATTGTCAGCAGGGAAAATGTAAGATTTGTCATGATTGCAGGACCTTCTTCTTCCGGGAAAACAAGTTTTTCCCACAGGCTTTCCATTCAGCTGAGAACCCTGGGGAAGGTGCCCCGCACCATTGCCCTGGACAATTACTTTGTGGACAGAGAACTGACGCCCAGGGACGAGAATGGGGACTATAATTTCGAGTGTCTGGGGGCCATTGACGTAAAACTTTTCAACAAAAACATGGTGGATCTGCTGGCAGGAAAGAGGGTGGAACTTCCCACATTCAACTTTAAGACCGGCCAGAGAGAGTACAGGGGCGACTTTATGCAGCTGTCTCCAAATGACATCCTGGTGCTGGAGGGAATCCACGGTCTGAATGAGAAAATGTCTTACGCCCTGCCGGAGGAGAGCAAGTACAAGATCTACATCAGCGCCCTGATGACCCTGAACATTGACCGGCACAACCGCATTCCGACCACGGATGCCCGCCTGCTGCGCAGGATGATTCGGGATGCCCGCACCAGGGGGGCCAGTGCCCAGAGGACAATCCAGATGTGGCCATCCGTCCGCAGAGGCGAGGAGGAGAATATTTTCCCCTTCCAGGAGGAGGCGGATGCCATGTTCAACTCTTCCCTGATCTATGAGCTGGCCATGCTGAAGACTTTTGCGGAGCCCCTTCTGTTCCAGATTCCCAAGGAGGCCCCGGAGTACTATGAGGCCAAGAGGCTCCTTAAATTTCTGAATTATTTCCTGGGGGTGCCCAGCGAGAGCCTTCCCAACAATTCCATCTGCAGAGAGTTTGTGGGCGGCAGCTGCTTTAATGTCTGACAGGGACAAAAATACCATCCCGCAGCAGGTTCCGGACCGGGCTGCGGGATTATTATCTAAATTTCAGAAAAAACGCATGGTTTACATTTTACTGTTCCATGCGCCTTTAGGCTGTGATTTTGATATTTGATTGTTTTATCGGTATTACGCCAACTGCATAACCTCGGTTTCAAGTTCTCTTAATTCATCAAGGGATAAGGATGGAACGCAATCCGCAATTTCATCAAGTGACATTTTACCTTTTTTAATCAATTTTTTTGCTGTCTCCCTTGCACTTTCCTGCACAGCTTCATGTCGTTCACTTCTTATAAAAGACTTCATTATCTGTTCTTCATCAAATAAACTCATCATAATCGTCACAACCTCCTTTTCTCTCTCAAGCAAATACTCTCTTAAAATATTCCTGTTCTTGCATATACGAATGGTTTCCGTGACTGCCTTTTGTATCATCCCATGCTCTTTTGTCTGCTCGTTAAATACTTTGCAGAAAATGATGTACTGATTGATAATGTCATCTGTATCGCTTTCATAGATAACCTTTGCTTTTACCTCAACGTCAATATCGGCACCTTCAAAAAATTCTTTGGACAAGGATATTCTATCGGGTTTCCGGCCTTTGTTTCCTGTAAAAATCACATATAGTTCCGGCTTTGGAATTTTTACTTTCTTGCTTTTGTAATAGTTTTGGCTGGTGCGCTGAAAATATTCGTGGTAGCTTTGTGCCAGATATAACAGCACCCTTACCAATATATTCATTGTCCACGTAGATTGAGCCTCTATGAGTATCATCAGCTTATTACCCACAACAAAGCCCAAGTCATTATACAGATTGTCTGTCAACACATTTTCTATCGTTACATCAGTTAGTGAATCCTCTGTCGCTGTAGTATCCTCTGGGTGGAGTGTTTTATACAGCTTTAGCAGATAACTCTTATTCCGAAAAAGGTCAAGAAATACGCTGTCTTTTGCCTTACGCTTTGCAACGACTTTCAGCGTCTGTTTTGTATCATCTGACATCTTATCCCCCCGACTTCCAAAAATCTGTGGCAAAAGATGCGATATACCCTACTCCTGTCACAAGTTAATTATACAAAAAAACGCCAGTATTTACAATAAATTTCACATAAAATTTCCGCCTGTAAATGATGGCTGAAAGTCATTCGCGCTAATGTCACACTTGGCTTGTTACAAACCCACAAAGTGCAGCATAGTTTTCGGCTGATGGGGAGATGTCACATTTTGTTGAAAGCCCCCTTGGCAAACTGTTTCAAAACTATTTCTAATGTTGCGGGCCTCTTGCTTTTTTCCTGAAAACCGGATATAATGGGGAACGGTGAGTAGGATAAATGATCGCGCCCGCCGCCTACAGGGGGCAGGTGAGGAAAGTCCGGGCTTCACAGGGCAGGATGCCGGATAACGTCCGGTGGAGGCGACTCCAAGGCCAGTGCAACAGAAATATACAGCCACACTGCGGTGTGGTGATGGTGGAAAGGCAGTGTAAGAGACTACCGTCTGTACGGTAACGTGCGGAGCCATGTAAACCCCATCCGAAGCAAGACCAAGATGAAGGCGACAGGCTTGCCCGGCCTGCTTTCAGGTAGGTCGCTGGACGCGGCTGGCGACAGCCGTGCTAGATAGATGATTATTCTTGTCGATGGAAGATGCGCCCGGCGGATTTTCCATTGTACGCGACAGAACCCGGCTTATCGTCCTGCTCACCTTTTTTCCAGGGAAGGACCATAGGCTTGTTTGACAGGAGGAAGCGGTAGAGGTATGGAACAGTACAAACAGGAATTTATCGAATTTATGGTGGACAGCAATGTGCTCAAGTTCGGCTCGTTTACATTAAAGAGCGGCAGACAGTCCCCCTTTTTCATGAACGCGGGTTCTTACGTGACAGGGACGCAGCTGCGGTGCCTGGGCGGGTACTATGCCAGGGCCATCCATGAGAAGTATGGAGACGACTTCGACATCCTGTTCGGACCGGCCTACAAGGGGATTCCCCTGGGCGTGGCCACGGCCATGGCCTACAGTGAGCTCTACGGAAAAGACGTGCGCTACAGCTCCAACCGCAAGGAGGCCAAGGATCACGGCGAGGCGGGCATTCTGCTGGGAAGCGGCATGAAGGACGGAGACAGGGTCGTAATCATCGAGGACGTGACCACCTCGGGGAAATCCATCGAGGAGACCTATCCCATCATCATGGCCCAGGCGAAGGTGGAGATTAGGGGGCTGATGGTGTCCCTGAACCGCATGGAGAAGGGCGTGGCGGGAGACAGGAGCGCCCTGGAGGAGATCAGGGAGCGCTACGGCTTTGAGACGGCTGCCATCGTGACCATGGGGGAAGTGGTGGAGCATCTGTACAACAGGCCGTACAAAGGGCAGATCTATATCGATGATGCCACAAAGGCGGCCATAGAAGCGTATTACAGGACATACGGGGCAGAAGAGCTGGCATTGAAGTAAAGCCACACGGGAAAGAAGGGAGCGGCTATATGAGCGAGAGAGTCTATAAAGTGATGAAAGGAGCGGGCGCTACCAGCATTACCATGGGAGTGATCTCGCTGGTAGTGGGAATCGTGTCGGGAATCCTGCTGATCGTCAGCGGGGCGAAGCTGATTGCGGGCAAGTCCAAGATCATATTCTAGGCGGGGAGCGACTGGCGGGCATTTCCTAAGAGGGGCAGACCTTTCTGGGGAGTGCCCTTTCGGATTTATATGAAAAAAAGAAAAGGCTTTATTTTTACGGATAAAAAACATTCCAACCGGGCCGTCATGGCCGCGGTTCTGGGCGCGATCAGCCTGGCCTCGCTGGGCATAATGGTGTTCCTCTCCTACAGGAACGGAGGGAAGGTGGGAGCCGGCTTCGGGGTCGGGGCCCTGCTTGCCGCGCTCTACTCCACCGTGGGGCTGATACTGGGGCTGGTGACCCTGCAGGAAAAGGAGTATTTCAGGCTCTTTCCCGTGCTGGGGATCGTGCTGAACCTCCTGGCGCTGCTAAGCGTGGGGCTGATCATATACGCGGGAGGCAGCCTGGCGTGAGGGAGGCGGGGATCCCGAATTTGGAAAAAGTGGTTGCGCACAGGGCCATTCTTTAGTAAACTGGAGAATAGAGAAATTATAGCCAAAGGAGGCATTTATGGGAGACATACAGGAAAAAAAGGTGGGCATTGTGATGGGAAGCGATTCCGACATGCCCGTGATGGCGAAGGCGGCGGACATTCTGGAGGAGCTGGGCATCCCCTATGAGATGTCGATCATCAGCGCCCACAGGGAGCCGGATGTATTTTACGAGTACGCGAAGAGCGCGGAGGAGAAGGGATTCAAGGTAATCATCGCGGGAGCGGGCATGGCGGCCCATCTGCCGGGCATGTGCGCGGCGATTTTCCCCATGCCGGTCATCGGGATCCCCATGCATACCACCTCCCTGGGAGGACGGGATTCCCTGTATTCCATCGTGCAGATGCCCTCCGGCATCCCCGTGGCCACAGTGGCCATAAACGGCGGCGCCAATGCGGGGCTTCTGGCCGCGAAGATCCTGGCCACCTCGGATCCGGCCCTGCTGCAGAGGCTGAAGGACTACAGCGCTGGGCTGAAGGAGCAGGTAGTGGCCAAGGACGCGAAGCTGAAGGAACAGGGCTACAAGGCCTATCTGCAGAATAAATAAGAGAGGACGAGCCCGCCCGTGCCGCCGGAAGGCCAGGCAGGGGGCGGGAGACAGGCAAGGGGGTAAGCGAATGGATTACAAAAAAGCGGGAGTGGATATTGAGGCAGGCTATCGGTCCGTGGAGCTGATGAAGGCGGACGTGAAGGCCACCATGCGCCCGGAGGTGCTGGGCGGGATTGGCGGCTTCTCCGGCGCGTTCTCCATGGAGGCAGTAAAGGGCATGGAGAAGCCCGTGCTGCTGTCTGGCACGGATGGCGTGGGCACTAAGCTGAAGCTGGCGTTTTTGATGGATAAGCATGATACAATCGGCATCGACTGCGTGGCCATGTGCGTGAACGACGTGGCCTGCGCCGGAGGCGAGCCGCTGTTCTTTCTGGACTATATCGCCTGCGGCAGGAACATCCCGGAGAAGATCGCGGCCATCGTAAAGGGCGTAGCGGAAGGGTGCAGGCAGGCCGGGGCCGCGCTGATCGGCGGCGAGACGGCGGAGCATCCGGGCATGATGCCCGAGGATGAGTACGACCTGGCGGGCTTCGCGGTAGCCGTGGCGGACGAGAAGGATCTGATTACAGGAGAGGGGATAAAAGAGGAAGACGTGCTTGTGGGCATAGCTTCCTCCGGCGTGCATTCCAACGGCTTCTCGCTGGTGCGCAAGGTGTTCGAGATGACCAGGGAGAGCCTGGACACCTACTATGAGGAGCTGGGCGGCACTCTGGGCGAGACGCTGCTGACCCCCACGAAGATTTACGTGAAGGCCCTGAGGGCCGTGAAGGAGGCGGGCATCCGCGTAAAGGGCTGCAGCCATATCACCGGAGGAGGCTTCTACGAGAACATCCCCAGGATGCTGCCGGAGGGCATCCGGGCCGTGGTGCAGAAGGACAGCTATGAAGTGCCGGCCATCTTCCGGCTTCTGGCGGATAAGGGAAATATCGAAGAGCAGATGATGTACAATACTTACAATATGGGCCTGGGCATGGTGCTGGCCGTTTCTCCGGAGGACGCGGACAGATGCCTGGAGGCCCTCCGGGCCGCGGGGGAGACCCCCTATGTGGTAGGGCGCTGCGCCGCCGGGGAAAAGGGAGTGGACATATGCTGAACATCGTAGTGTGCGTGTCCGGCGGAGGCACCAATCTCCAGGCCATCCTGGATGCCATGGACAGAGGGGCGGTCACCAATACCCGGGTGCTGGCGGTGATCAGCAACAATGCGGGGGCCCGGGCGCTGGAACGCGCCAGGGACCGTGGGATAGAGGCGAAGGTAATCTCTCCCAGGCAATACGCCGACAGGGAGGCGTTCAACCAGGGCTTTACGGCGGAGATGACAGCCCTTTCCCCGGATCTGATCGTGCTGGCCGGATTCCTGGTGCGGATTCCGCCCCAGATGGTGGCGGCCTTCAGCGGCAGGATCGTCAACGTCCATCCCTCCCTGATCCCCTCCTTCTGCGGCGTGGGCTACTACGGGCTGAAGGTGCATGAAAAGGCGCTGGAGCGCGGGGTGAAGGTCACCGGGGCCACGGTGCACTTCGTCAACGAGGGCATGGACGAGGGCCCGATCATCGCCCAGAAGGCAGTGTACATAGAGGACGGCGACACGCCGGAGATTCTGCAACAGCGGGTGATGGAGCAGGCGGAGTGGATTCTGCTACCCCAGGCCATAGACGATATCGCGAACGACAGAATACGAATGATTGATAACAAAGTCAGCAGAAGGATGTGAGGTGCGGCATGAAAGTATTGATTATAGGCGGAGGCGGCCGTGAGCACGCCATTGCGGCCAGCATGAGGAAGAGCCCCAGGGTGGACGCGCTCTACTGCGTCCCGGGCAATGCGGGCATCGCGCAGATCGCGGAGTGCGAGCCCTCCATCGGCGCAATGGACTTCGACAGGATCGTCTCCTACGCGAAGGAGAAGGCCGTGGACCTGGTGTTCGTGGCCCCGGACGATCCCCTGGCGGCAGGGCTGGTGGACCGATTGGAGGCGGAGGGCCTACGGGCGTTCGGCCCCAGGAAGGACGCGGCCATCCTGGAGGGCAGCAAGGCGTTCTCCAAGGATTTGATGAAAAAATACGGCATCCCTACCGCCGCCTATGAGATTTTCACCGAGCTGGACAAGGCGCTGGCCTATGTGGACGCCTGCCCGCTGCCTGCGGTGGTCAAGGCCGACGGGCTGGCCCTGGGCAAGGGGGTGCTGATCTGCGAAACCCGGGAGGCGGCGCGGGAGGCCGTGCGCTCTATGATGGAGGACCGGCTTTTCGGAGACAGCGGCGCCACGGTGGTCATTGAGGAATTTCTGACCGGGCCGGAGGTGTCCGTTCTGTCCTTTACCGATGGGGAGACGGTGGTCCCCATGGTGTCCTCCATGGACCACAAGCGAGCCTTGGACGGAGATCAGGGGCTCAACACCGGCGGCATGGGGACGGTTGCGCCGAATCCCTGCTACACCTCCGAAATTGCCTCGGAGTGCATGGAAAAGATCTTTCTGCCCACCATCCGGGCCATGAAGGCGGAGGGACGGCCCTTCAAGGGATGCCTGTACTTCGGCCTGATGCTGACGGCGGAGGGGCCCAAGGTTATCGAGTATAACTGCCGTTTCGGCGACCCGGAGACGCAGGTGGCGCTGCCTCTGCTGGAGAGCAGCCTGCTGGAAATCATGCTGGCGGTGTCCAAAGGGACCCTGGCGGAGACGGAGGTCAAATTCAGCGGTAAGTCCGCCTGCTGTGTGATTCTGGCCTCCAAGGGCTATCCGGAGAAGTATGAAAAGGGCTTTCCCATTACCCTGCCCGCAGTGGGGCGGGACGAGTGCATTTACATTGCCGGCGCGGTGGAAAAGGACGGGAAGCTGCTGACCAGCGGAGGCCGCGTCCTGGGCGCGGCGGCGGTGGCGGAAAATCTGCCCGCCGCCGTTGAAAGGGCCTACGCCCTGGCGGACCGGATTCACTTTGATAACGCCTACTGCCGCCGGGACATCGGCCGGCGGGCGATGAAGGCGCTGGAGGAAAAGAAGTAATGGTCTATCGGATTTTTGTGGAAAAGCGTCCCGGCCTGTCCCCGGAGGCGGGGAACCTTCTGGGGGACCTGCGGGGCTTCCTGGGGATTGAGAATTTAGAGGGCGTCCGGATTCTGAACCGCTACGACGTGGAGGGGATCGAGCCCGCCGTCTATGAGAGGGCCAAGCATATCGTATTTTCCGAGCCCCAGGTGGACGTGGTGTGGGACGAGGCGTTCCCCGAGCCCCGGAGCCTTCACAGCCTGCTGGCGGTGGAGGCCCTGCCGGGGCAGTTCGACCAGAGGGCCGACTCCTGCGCCCAGTGCGTACAGCTGATGGCCGGCGTGGAGCGGCCCCTGGTC
>OFGG01001143.1_pt1 | contig 18640 bp, 17 predicted proteins | sample 1521701 | NCBI WGS metagenome assembly OFGG01 (sample SAMEA3504081, study PRJEB24116) | mouse gut metagenome | biome: mouse gut; feature: mouse-associated habitat; material: faeces | place: Denmark | collected 2011
ACGCTGACAAGGCAAAGGGCATCCTGACCGAGCAGCGGTTTCTCCGTATGACGGAAACTTTGGAACAGGAGCAAGCGGACAATAAAGCCCGGATGCAGGCAATCACGGATGAATTGCGTATCGCCAGCAGTGCGGACAGCGATGTACGGCGATTCATCGGAGAAATCCGGGAATATGCGTCCATCACGAAATTGGACGAAACCATTTTGAATCGGCTAATTGATAAAATCATTGTCAGCGCAGTTGAGATTATTGACGGAGAGAAGGTTCAGGAAGTCCGCATTGTTTATAACTTTGTTGGAGAGATAACAGCAAAATATCGCTAATTATAAAGCCCGCTTCTTGTGTTGAGAAGCGGGCTTTATATTATAGGCACAATACACTGATTACATATCTATATTGCTCTTGAAAGAGAAAACAGTATAAATATTTTGAACACTATTACTTCTTGGAGACAATATTCTTTCTTGGATTAAGCGGTGATATTCATCCAAAGCATCTTTTAACTTGGCAAAATTTTCATCTGCTACAACTACATCGCTTTGTAACTGCTGAACTCTTTCAACTATATTCATATAAACAACCTCGTTTGGAAAAAAACACTAAAATTGTAGCTTCTAATATACTCAGACAAGGCATCATAATATTCACTTATTATTCCGTTTAATTCCTCGTCTTCTTCAAAATCTATGATTTTTAAGTGTAAATCTTCTCTCAGAACTTGAATTCCGATAGGACGTCCGTGAGATTTCCAGATGTTGTTGTCACTTAACTTGGTAGCAATTTCAAATGCTCGTGCCTCTTTTTCCTGCAGAGTAACAGGCGTACCGTCTTTGGAATGAGTAGTCCAATCTTTAAATTTATATTTTGTTAGCCATTTCTTCAACATATCTACTGCCAACTCTTTTGCCTGTTCATATGAGCGCAACTCCGCAAGATCAAAATCTTTTAGAATCAAAAATTCTGCTTGCGACAATTCATTTTTCTTAGCCTTTTCTAAGAGCTCATTAATTTTGTCAAGATAGCCTAAAGCAGCAACTAGTTTTCCATCTTTATTTTGTACTTGTGGGTCAATGGGACCAAGAGAAGAATAATAATTCATATAAATATTATCTCCGCTCATGCACCAAATTGTACCCGCACTGTAAGCATAATCTGGAACGATGAAATTAACTTCACTATAAAAATGGCGCAAAATGTCAACCATTCTTTGAACTGGAGGAAGACTTCCACCTGGTGTAGTGAGGAACACATAGATCGCTTGATGTTTTTTGGAATCTTTAGATAACGCTTCTATAATATCTTTAACATTCCTCTCAACGCCGTTGAGAATTTCACCATAGTAAGTAAAAACATCGGCATTAAGTTTGGACTCCAATTTGATTAGCAGATCAGAAAGACCAGCTTGCCTTAACCTTTCCAACTTATTAACCAACTCTTTTCCCCTCCTTGCAAGTTTTTTCTACATTGTACCATGGGCGTGAAAAAACTTCAAGGCTTAGATCGGTTTATTATATGCGTTCAGCTCAAATCTATTTATAACAAAATAATTTGAATTCACCACTTGACAATGTTGCAGAGAACTCCCGGATTACTACGAGCTGCGCGTGATGGACAAAGAAAACCGGGTTCTTTGGGAAGACGATGCAGGAATAGCTCATGCCGGACAAAACAGCCTTTACGCCCTCCTGCTGGACGGAGAAGACTATCTGCTCCAATATGTTCCCAGTATGGGGCAGGGGTACGGCTCCTATCAATACCGGATTTTCTCCTTGGACAGCGCGGGGGAGCCGGTGATCTATCGGGAGAACCATGTGGACTTCGACATCAACTTCGGCAGTCCCCTTCACGAAAGTTTTGACATTCCGGAGATCGCCGCTTTTTGCGGGAGGCCCATGGATATTTGGGCCAAGCCCAGGAGCTGGTAAACACGGTTCGAAATGAGATTGACCTGGGGAGTGTGGATTACAGCGATGCCGCCGCGCTGGAAAAAGCGCTGGAAGACTATCAGACAGCGCTGACGGAGCCGGCGGAATAAGGAACCGCCGCCCAGGAATCCATGGACGGCGGTTCCCCTTTATACTGCAAGCCCGTACTGGGCCAAGACGGTTTTGATGTGCGCCAGATTCTCTGGTGAGGGCGGGCACATGGGCGAGCGCAGCTCTCCAACCCGCCAGCCCAGCAGACCCAGGGCGGTTTTCACCGGAATGGGGTTCACCTCGCAGAACATGGCGTCGCAGAAGTCCTTTAAATATATCTGCAATTTCCCGGCGGCGGCGAAGTCGTTTTTGAGGCAAAGATGCGTCAGGCGGCGCATCTCCGCCGGGAGGACGTTGGCCGCGACGGAGATGACCCCCTTGCCCCCCAGGGCGCAGATGGGGACGGTTTCATCGTCGTTGCCGGACCAGATGGTGAAATCCTCGGGGCAGAGGCTCCGGGTCCGCTGGATGTTTCCCAGGTTTCCCGACGCCTCCTTGACGCCGATGATGTTCGGGTGTTCCGCCAGGGCGGCGTACGTCTCCGGGGCGATGGAAACCCCGGTGCGGGAGGGGACGCTGTACAGGATAATGGGAAGGGAGACCGAATTGGCGACGGTCCGGTAGTGCCGGAGCAGCCCCGCCTGGCTGGCTTTGTTGTAGTAGGGGGTAACCACCAGAAGGCCATCCGCCCCCTGGCGTTCCGCCTCTTGGGAAAGCGTCACGGCGTTTTCCGTGGAGTTGGACCCGGACCCGGCGATAACCGGGACTCGCCCGCCCACGTGCCGGACGCAGAAGGCGATGGTTTCTGCCCGTTCCCGGTAGGTCATGGTGCTTGCCTCGCCGGTGGTGCCGCAGATCACCACGGCGTCCGTCCCGTTTTCCAGTTGAAAGTCCAGCAGGTCCCCCAGGGCGTCCAGGTCCACGCCGCCTTCCTTGAACGGTGTGACGATGGCCACTGCGGAACCTATAAAGATGGGGTGCTTCACAGCAGACAGCTCCTTTCTTGATCTCAGATGAGAAAAAGAGGCGGCCCGCCGTCCGCGGTGCGCCGCCTCTTTCGTAAAGTGTGGAGAGAGAATTACTTCGCCTCGATGTATCCCTTGGCGCACAGCAGCTCGGCCAGCAGGACCGCGCCGCCCGCCGCGCCCCGGAGGGTGTTGTGGCTCAGACCCACGAATTTGTAGTCGTACTGGCTGTCCTCCCGCAGGCGGCCAAGAGACACGGCCATACCGTTTTCCAGGTTCCGGTCCAGCCGGGTCTGGGGCCGGTCCGGCTCCTCGAAATAGTGGAGGAACTGCTTGGGGGCGGAGGGGAGGCGCAGCTCCTGGGCGGGTCCCCGGAAGGCGGCCCAGTCGGTCTTGATCTGGTCGATGGAGGGCGTTTTCCCCTCCTGGAACTTCACGAACACCGCCGCCATGTGGCCGTCCTGGCAGGCCACCCGGAAGCACTGGGCGGTGATGGCGGGACCGGAGGCGCTGACGATTTTGCCATCCTCCACGCTGCCCCACAGCTTCAGGGGTTCCCGCTCGCTCTTTTCCTCCTCGCCGCCGATGTAGGGGATGCAGTTATCCACCATCTCCGGCCAGCGTTCAAAGGTTTTGCCCGCGCCGGAGATGGCCTGATATGTACAAACCAACGCCCGGTCAATCCCGTATTTCAGCAGGGGGTGCAGGGCGGGGACATAGCTTTGGAGGGAGCAGTTGCTCTTCACGGCGATGAAGCCCCGCTTGGTGCCCAGGCGCCTGCGCTGGGCCTCGATAACCGCCAGGTGGTCCGCGTTCAGCTCCGGCACCACCATCGGCACGTCCTCCGTCCAGCGGTGAGCGGAGTTGTTGGAGACAATGGGGCACTCCAGCTTGGCATACTTCTCCTCCAGGGCCCGGATGTCCTCCTTTTTCATATCCACGGCGCAGAAGCAGAAATCCACCTGTTCAGCCAGCTTTTCCGCGTCGGCCTCCGCATCCAGGACCAACAGGCCCTTGGCCTCCTCCGGCATGGGAGAAGTCATGGCCCAGCGGGGGGCCGCCGCCTCTTCATAGGTTTTCCCTGCGCTGCGGGCGCTGGCGGCAATGGCTGTCAGCCGGAACCAGGGATGGTTTTCCAAAAGGGAGACAAAGCGCTGGCCCACCATGCCGGTGCAGCCGATTACGCCAACCTTGTACTGTTTCATCGTATGCTCCTCCCGCCGCGCCGGTGCTTGGCCGTCCATGGATTTCTGGTTGAATTCAGCGCGGTCTTGTATTATAATATTCGCATATGGCAAGAATTGTGCTCGAACTGCGGACAAATGTCTGCTGTAGGTATCGTAACATGATTTCCCCGGCGCGTCAAGCCGGGAGCGTTGGGAGGTTCCATGAAAAATAAGCTGCTGACCTTGTTTCTGGTTGTGACTTTTTTTGCCCTCGGCGCACCGGAGGCGTCGGCCGTAACCAACGATGTGGTAAAGGTAGGCCTGCGGTACGGCTCTTCCGCCCTGTTTTCCGCCAATTTGGAAAACGCGGTGGGAGCGGGCTATGAGTTCGGCTATTTTGAGGAAAACCGGTCCTTTACCTCCCTGGGTTGGACGGAGGAGACTGCCGTCTCCATGACCGCCGCCGGAACGATTTATATGGATGGCAACGGCGCGTACTCTCCCTCTGTCCCCGCCGGGGGCTTCCGCACCATAGGGGAGTGGCACGTCCAGCTCCCGGCCCCGATGGCCAGCCCCACGTCGGCCCGGGCCAGGGCCGAGGGGGGCTGGCCCGCCTGGGTGGACTGGGAGCATGTGGTCCGCATCGGCTGCTACGAATCCCAGAGCGAGGCGGAGGCCGAAGCCGGGCGGTACGGCGGGCGGGCCGTCCGGTCCTCTTCCACCGGGGTGATGGTCACCCGTACCCGGACCACGGATGTCCTCTTCGAGTTTGACTGCAGCGGCGTCCATGCTCTGGGAGTCCGGCCCTCAGGGCGGGAGACCTCCACGTGGTTCAAGGGCTATAAGTACGGCGGCGGCTTTGAGTATCCCCGGGTAACCGGCGGGAATCTGAACGTGGTGAATGTCATCGGCCTGGAGGACTATGTGAAGGGCGTTATCCCCTATGAAATGGGCGGTGCATGGCCTCTGGAGGCCCTGGAGGCGCAGGCCGTCTGCGCCCGGACTTTTGTGCAGGGGCACAATAAGCACTTGAGCTCCAACGGCTTCGATGTCTGCAACGGCGTGGACTGCCAAGTATACAACGGGCATGGCAGCGGCGGCGCGGGTCCCTCGGACACCAGCGACCGGGCGGTGGACAACACCGCAGGGCTGTGCATCTATTATAACGGAACTCTGGTGCAGGACGCGGTTTACCACTCTTCCGATGGCGGGGCCACCGAGGACGGGGCCAACGTCTGGGGCACGGAGACCGGGTATCTGAAGGGGAAGGCTGATCCCTATGAGGCCCAGACCGCCGTTCCCAACAACCATTACTCCGTCACCTACACCGCCGGGGAGCTGAGCTGGATTCTGGACCAGAAAGGCCACTCCGTGGGTACGGTTCAGGATGTGTACGTTTCAGAGTACACGCCGCTGGGAAACGTAAAGCAGGTGACGTTTGTGGGAACCGGCGGCACCAAGACCTTCACCGGCGACGACTGCCGGATGATTTTCTACAGCAGCACCTATCAAAAATCCGTCAGCAGCCTGCGCTTTGACATCAACGGACGGCGAAGCGGGGGCCTCTCCGTCAACGGCACTGGCCAGCTCTCCTCTTTGGACGGCGCTTCCGTCATTTCCGGCGGCGGAACGGTAAGCGCTCTGCGGGGAAATTCCGCCTTGGCCATTACCTCCTCCGGCACGGTGACAGTATCCGGCGAGGCGTCACAGCCCTCCGGCGGGGGAGATGGAAATTTTGTCATCACCGGCACGGGAAACGGCCACAATGTGGGACTCAGCCAGTACGGGGCCAAGGCCATGGCGGAGCTGGGCTACAGCTTCCAGGAGATTTTGACCTTCTATTATACCGATATTACGATTCAATAAGGATATGACATGAAGACAAGGGATTTTTATTACGACCTTCCTCAGGAGCTTATTGCCCAGACCCCTCTTGATAAGCGGGACGGCTCCCGGCTGATGACGCTGGACCGCCAAACAGGGCGGACCGGGCACCGGCATTTCTATGAACTGCCGGAGCTGCTGCGTCCTGGAGACTGCCTGATTTTAAACGACTCTCGGGTTTTGCCCGCTCGGCTTTTGGGACAGCGGCTGCCCGGCGGCGGAGCCTGCGAGGTGCTGCTGCTCACTGACCGGGGAGAGAACGTGTGGGAGTGCCTGGTCCGCCCGGGCCGGAAGCTCCGGACCGGGGCGAGGATGAGCTTTGGCGGCGGAATGCTCAGCGCCGAGGTGACGGGGGAGGAGGCGGCGGGAAACCGGCTGGTCCGGTTTCAGTATGAGGGTATTTTCCTGGAGGTACTGGAGCGCCTGGGAAAAATGCCTCTGCCCCCTTACATTAAGGAGGAGCTTCAGGACCGGGAGCGGTACCAGACGGTTTACTCCAAGGTTCTGGGCAGCGCCGCGGCTCCTACGGCGGGACTCCACTTTACGCCGCAGCTGCTGGAGGAGCTGGCCGCCAAGGGCGTGGGGCTGGGGTATGTGACCCTGCATGTGGGGCTGGGGACCTTCCGCCCGGTGAAGGAGGAGACCATCGAGGACCACCCCATGCACAGCGAGTACTGCACCATTCCCCCGGAAACGGCGGAGCTCATCAACCGCACCAAGGCGGAGGGCGGGCGGGTCATCTGCGTGGGAACCACCTCCTGCCGGACGCTGGAGTCCTGGGCGGAGGAGGACGGGTATATGAAACCCCGGTCCGGCTGGACGAATATATACATTTATCCCGGCTACCGCTTTAAGGTGATGGACGGCCTGATAACGAACTTCCACCTGCCGGAGAGCACGCTGATTATGCTGGTGTCCGCCTTCGCGGGGCGGGAGTCGGTGCTGGCGGCCTATCGGGAGGCAGTGGCAGAGCAATACCGCTTTTTCTCCTTCGGAGACGCCATGTTTATTGGGTAAAAAAAGCGGCCGTCCCGCTTATGCGCACCGGCGGCGGTCGGATACCAGGGGAGCGGTCGGAAAGACGGTTCCCCCTTTTTTACATAACCGGCCGCGATGTTTCCGCAGCGCGGCCGTCCGGTTTGTGGTATACTAGAGAAAATGGTCGAATGGTGGGAGGAACCGTGATGAACAACGAACTGTCTGAATTGGATTTGAAAGAGCGGGAGGAGACTGCCCGTCCCCGGAGAGAGTCGGAGAAGACCCGGAGGACGCCGCCCTCCGGGTCTCTTCTTGGCGTCCTGGCCCTGGCGCTTTCCATCGCCGCCCTGATTGTGGCCGGAACGGCGCTGGCCCTTGTCCTGAGAGGATACAAGGAGACGTCCCCCGGCGTCCTCCAGGAGGAGCCGGTTACCTTCCGGTTTGGGGACATGGTCCTGACGCCGGTGGAGGGAATGCCCCTGAATCCCTATGACCAGGACGCCTTCGGACTGGACGAAAAGGGCCGGGTCACCTATGAGAAAAACGGTGTCCAGGCCAAGGCGGGCATTGACGTGTCCACCCATCAAAAGGACATCGACTGGCAGGCGGTGGCTGCGGACGGCGTGGAGTTTGCCATCCTCCGCCTGGGTCTCCGAGGGTATACCGAGGGCGGATTGTTTTTGGATGAGACCTTTGCGCAAAACCTTCAGGGAGCGCTGGACGCTGGGCTGGAAGTAGGCGTTTATTTCTTCTCTCAGGCCGTCACCCCCCAGGAGGCGGAGGAAGAAGCGGACTATGTTCTGGATATTCTGGACGGACAGGAGCTGACGTTTCCCGTGGCCTTTGACTGGGAATCTATCCCCGGGGACGAGGCCCGCACCGACGGATTGGACGGAGAGACGCTGACCCGCTGCGCCGCCGCCTTCTGCCGGAGGGTAGAGGCCGCGGGTTACCGTCCGGCGGTTTATTTCAACCAGACCCAGGGCTATCTCCGCTACGACCTCCGGGAGCTGACAGACTTTGAGCTGTGGCTGGCGGAATATGACGCTGTGCCGGATTTTTACTATCACTTTGACCTGTGGCAGTACGCTCACACCGGCCGGGTGGACGGCATCCGGGGGGATGTGGATTTGGACCTGGCCTTTTAAGCGGCGTCTCCGGACGGGAAATCATGCGTCCCCTCTCCGGCTCCTGCGGGAGCCGGAGAGGGGACGCGTTTTATCTGTGCCGCAGGGAAGCCGCCCTTTGGCGGCATAGACGCGGCCCAACAGGGTTTCACGGAAAAACATGGAGCTTCCGCTCCAAACGTTGCGCCGGAAAGCAAATACCACCGCCTGTTTCCACAAGAACTGGGTACAATAACAGCATCTTTGGACGAACAGGAGGCACGAAAACATGGAAAAGCGAACCTTGTGCGCCAGACGGCTGCGGGCTTTTGCGGAACATCTGCGGCGAGAGGAGCGGGCGGAAACCACTGTGGAAAAATATCTGCGGGATGCGGAGGCATTTGCGGTGTGGCAGAGGTGCGGGGCGGTGACGAAGGATTCCGTCCTGGCGTGGCGGGAGGCCCTTTTGGAGACAGGACTTTCCCCTGTGACGGTTAATGCCAAGCTGTCGGCCCTCCACAGCCTCCTTCAGTTCCTGGGCTGGGAGGATTGCCGGGTCAAATATTTGAAAATTCAGCGCCGGACCTTCCGGGAGTCCGCCAGAGAGCTGAGCCGCCAGGAGTTCGGCCGCCTGTTGGAGACCGCCCGGCATCAGGGCCGGGAGCGTCTGGAACTGCTGATGGAGACCATCTGCGCCACGGGCATCCGCGTGTCCGAGGTCCGGCATATCACTGTAGAGGCCGCGAAGCGGGGCATGGCGGAGGTGCGGATGAAGGGAAAAATCCGCGTCATCCTCCTGCCGCAGAAGCTGTGCCGCAAGCTGCTGAAGTATGCCGGAAGGCAAAAAATCGCCGCCGGAGAGATTTTTCTCACCGGCAGCGGGAAAGGGCTGTCCAGGAAACAGATATGGAAGGAAATGAAGTCCCTATGTGAAAAGGCCGGCGTGGAGCCCTCCAAGGTCTTTCCCCACAACCTGCGCCACCTGTTTGCTTCCCTATTCTACAGGGCCAGCCGGGACATCGTAAAGCTGGCGGATGTGCTGGGGCACAGCTCCATTGAGACCACCCGGATTTACTTGATTTCCACCGGTAAGGAGCACGCCCGCTGGCTGGACCGGCTGGGTTTAATACGCTAGGGACAGAATACGCACTCTGTAACACCGGCGGACAGAGCCGTATCAATTTACCCTATATTAACATAGCTATGTGGCAAAATCAAGATACATTTCCCATTTTTCCATTCCCGAAGTGCATGAGAACCAGGACCGCAAACGCTGAAATCTTGCGGCCCTTGGATTTGTGCGTTTTTTTTTGTTCAGAGGGCTCTGGAACGGAACTGGCCGCTCGCTTTCCCGGGGGGCGGAGCCACAGAGTGCGTATTCTGTCCCTTCGGCCAGCCGGGGGGGGAGAAATCTGAAGAAAAGAGGAGGCCTGCGCCTATGGTGACGGTGCTGCGCAGGGAGGAAAAATACCTGCTGACGCTGCGGGAGGCGCTGCAATGCGCGGCCCGCTTTGAAAAAGTGCTGACGCCGGACCATTTTTCCAGGGACGGCGCCTATAAAATCCGTTCGCTCTACTTTGATACGGCGGACGACCGGGATTTCCATGACAAGCTTACGGAGCAGAACTGCCGCCAGAAGATTCGCCTGCGCATTTATTCTCCCGGCGACCGTCACGTGAAGCTGGAGCTGAAGCAAAAGGAAAATGTTTACCAGAGAAAGCGGTCCCTTCTCATCACCCGGGCGGACGCCCTGGCCCTGGCGGAAGGCCGGTACTCCGTTTTGCTGAACTACGAAGACCCCTTTGCCGGAGAGATGTTCATCCTGCTGACGGAAGGATGCTACCGCCCCCGAACGATTGTGGAATACAGCCGCAGGGCCTTCATGGCCAAGGAAAACAACATCCGCCTGACCTTTGACAGCGACATCCGGGCGCTGGAGGGCGACTGCCGTCTTTTTTCCCCCGGACTGCCCTTCTATCCGGTGCTGCCCGGAGATCAAGTGGTCTTTGAGGTGAAGTACAACCAGTTCCTGTTGGGCTACATCATGGATGTGATCCGCTGTGTGGACCGGCGGAGCGTATCCGCCAGCAAGTACTGCCTGGGGCGGTCCCTCAGCTTCCCCTCCTATTGAGAGCAAACGCCTGCCAGGGTGGGTAATACATAAGAAACTAAGAAGAAAAGAGGTCCTTTTCCGTGAGACAGTATCTCTACGACATGATCAACAGCGCCGGTACCCTCAGCACCCAGGATGTTCTGATTCGCGTTGGAATGTCAATTCTTTTCGGCCTGCTGATTTATGTCTCCTACCGCCTGACCCACGAGGGGTCTATCTACAGCGCCAAGTTTAACATTACCCTGCTGACGCTGACCATCCTCACCACCATGGTTATGACGGTGATCGGGAACAACGTGGCGTTATCTCTGGGCATGGTGGGCGCGCTGTCCATCGTGCGGTTCCGCACCTCCATCAAAGACAGCCGGGACACGACGTACATCTTCTGGACCATCATCATCGGAATCTGCTGCGGCGTGGGGGATTTCATGGTGGCCGGCATTGGCAGCGCGGGCGTGTTTCTGGTGCTGCTGGCCCTTGGACGGGTGAAAAACGAAAACCGGATGCTGTTGGTTATCCGGGGGAACTTTGAACAGGAAGACGGCATCCGCAAGACGGTCTTTGAGTATTTCACCAAGCCCCCCGTCATGAAAGCGGAAAACACGTCCGGCGATTCCGTGGAGCTGATCTATGAGCTGGACCGCAGGTCCATGTCCGCTTCCAACAAGCGGGAGACCGCCCGGGCCGCCGAAGAGGGGCGGCAGCGGGCCTCCATCATCCGGAAGCTCCGGGACCTGGGAGGCGTCGAGTATGTGAACATCGTGGTCCAAAGCGACGAGATTTCCTGACCGGAGGGACGCTGCGCATGAAGTACCGATGGATTTTTGCGCTGTCCATTGCGGCGGCGCTGGCCCTGTCCGTCCTTGTCAGCGGCATGGAGCCGGAGCACAACCGCTATCACCAGCACCTGGAAGCGGAGGAAAAGCCACCCTGCACGGACCACGACGAGTTCGTCTTCTGCACCCATCTGCCGTTGATGGAGATTACCACCGACGCCCCGGTGCCAAAGCCTTACCTGGGAGAAATTGACGAAAAAATTGAAAATATATGGGACGTTTCCAACAGCTTCCGCAACTATGAAATGGTGGCCGCCTCCGTACGGTATTTTGACAGCGAGACAGAGAACAACCACCTCACCGACCGGCCGGCGGTGGAGGCGCGGGCTATGTTCCGCATCCGGGGAGCCTCCTCCCGGCTTCTTGACAAAAAGAACTATCTTTTAAAGTTCACGGAGGAGGATATGACCCAGTCCCTGGACGTTTCCCTCTCCGGAATGACTGCGGACAGCAGCTGGGCGCTTCACGGCCCCTTTCTGGATAAGTCCCTGATTCGGAATTACCTGTGCTATAACCTGGCGGGGGAGATTATGGACTACGCGCCCAACGTTCGCTTCTGCGAGCTGTTTCTCAACGGGGAGTACCTGGGCCTCTACCTGCTGACGGAAAAGATCGGCTACAGCGAAAACGGCCGGATTGACTTTACCAAAACCGACCCGAACCTGACTGTTACCTCCTACATCCTTCAAGTGGACCGGGGCGCCGCAGATCCCCGGTATAACCTGGAGACCTTTGGCTCTGACTGCTATCTGACCAGAACAAAGGTCCGCGCCGGTCAGGGCCACATCGAAATCCTCTACCCCGGGAAGACCCTGACGCAGAATCAGTACGACTACATTAACTCGGATTTCTCCCGGTTTGAAAAGGCGATATTCTCCTTTGATTACAACCACCCCGACCGGGGTTACCGGCGGTATATTGACGTGCGGTCCTTTATCGACTTCTTCCTAATCAACGAGTTTACCCTGAACTACGACGCCCCGGGCCTGTCCACGTACCTGTATAAGGACGTCAGCGGCAGGCTGAACATGTGCGTCTGGGATTTCGATGCGGCCTTCGACTATTACCGGTATTCCGAGGTCACGCCGGAGACCTTCCGGATTCATAATGCCCTGTGGTTCCAATATCTGTTTAAGGACAAGGCGTTTGTGGACCAGGTGGTGGATCGGTACGCGGACTTTCGAAAACGCTTTTTCAACGAGGAGTATCTCTTCCAATACATAGACGAAACCGTGGCCTACCTGGGCCCGGCCATCCAGCGCAACTATGCGAAATGGGGCTACAGCTTCAACAGCACCTACAACGGCGTCAATTACGATTACCTGGAACCCGAATCCCGGAACGTGCGCAGCTTTGACGAGGCGATTCAACAGATTAAGGACACCATCACCCTGCGGCTGGAGCATATGGACAATAACCTGGACCGGCTGTATACCCTGTGCCATGAATCCATGAACAAACGCTACAACCATCAAACGGAGGCCGGAGGCACATGAAAAAGTTTTTGATGCTTGTGGTCCCCGGCGTGCTGCTGCTGTTTTTGCTGGACTGGCTCTATTTCAGCGTGGGCGTGCTCTACCTGCCCCATGGCGGACAGCCGGAGTATTTCGCCAAGGCGGAAGGAGAGACGCTGTATCTGGACCATGGGTCCGGCTACGCGGAATATGAGCTGAAGGGTGTCAACCTGGGGCTGGGCAAGCCGGGCCATTACGCCACGGAACAGGCTATTTCCAAGGAGGAGTACCTGCGCTGGTTTGCGCAGATTCAGGCCTTGGGGGCCAACGTGGTCCGCACCTACACCCTGGCGGGGCCGGATTTTTACGAGGCATTTTACGAGTTCAACCGGGACAACCCGGCTCCGCTGTACCTGCTTCATGGCGTGTGGGTGGACGATTACCTCATCAACTCCTCCTACAGCGCCCTGGACGAGGAATTTTACGAGCCCTTCTTCCGGGACTGCAAAACCGTCGTGGATGTGGTCCACGGACGGCACAAGGAACGGGGGGAGAACTCCGTCTTCTCCCGGTTCTACCGCTGGGACATTTCCCCCTGGGTATGCGGGTACATCCTGGGTGTGGAGTGGGAGGGGACCCTGGTCACCTACACGGACAAGTCCTTCCCCCAGCAAGAGCAGCTGGACGGCGACTACTTCTATACGGAGGACGCCAGCAACTTTGAGATTTTCCTGGCCTCCGCCGGTGAAGCGACCGCTGCCTATGAGACGAAAAAATATGGCGCGCAGCGGATGATTGCCTTTTCCAATTGGCCCACCACCGACCCGCTGCTTTACCCTCAGAACCTGACGGAGTACTTCCTGAAGTCCGCCCGGATTGACGTGGAGCATATCCGCTGCAAGGAGGCCTTCGGCCCCGGTCAGTTTGCCTCGTATCACATCTATCCCTACTATCCGGATTATTACAGCTTCCTGCCCGCGCATGAGGAAAACACCTACCTGCAATATCTGCGGGACATCAACGAGCACCACGCCATGCCCGTGGTGATTTCCGAGTTTGGCGTGCCTTCCTCCCGGGGCATGGCGGCCCGGGAGGAGGGCCTGGGCCGGAATCAGGGGAATATGAGCGAAACCCAGCAGGGCGAGGCCCTGGTCTCCATGTACCGGGACATCAAAGAAGCCGGCAGCGCCGGGGCCATTGTGTTTACCTGGCAGGACGAGTGGTTCAAGCGCACGTGGAATACCATGACCAACGTGGATCTCACCGCCACGCCCTATTGGAGCGACTGCCAGACCAACGAGCAGTGCTTCGGCCTGCTGTCCTTTGACCCGGGGGAGAAGCAGAGCGTCTGCTATCCCGACGGAGACAAGTCGGAGTGGAGGGAGGCGGACCTTGTCTGTGAGCAGGACGGCGTCCGGCTGTCCATGCGCTGTGACGAGAAGTATGTCTACTTCCTGGCGGAGAAGGAGGGCTTCGACTTTCTGACCGGAAAGTTCTACATTCCCATTGACACCACGCCCAAAAGCGGCTCCCTCCGGGCCGGGAACCTGGGGGTGGGCATGGACCGGGCGGCGGACTTCGTGGTGGAGCTGAACGGTCCGGACAACAGCCGCCTGTGGGTGCAGGAGTATTATGACAGCATCGAGGCGTTGTTTTATGACAAAATCACGCCCTGGGACCTGTTTTCCCAGGTGTTTCCCGCGCCGGACACAGAGACCTTTGTCAAGCTCCGGCTTCTGATTCAAAAGGATCTTTACTTTGTGCGGGACAGCCTGGACGACCAGAACATTCTGGACGACGCGTCCATCCCCTATGCGGAGTACCGCCAGCGGGACCCCATGCACTACAGCCGGATGGAGGACTGCGAAACCGGGAAGCTGACCTGCGGCAATGGGAATCCCGCCGCGCCGGATTTTAATTCCCTGGCGGACTTTTGCTGCGGGGAGGGCTTTGTGGAATTGCGGCTCCCCTGGCAGCTGCTGAACTTTGCCGACCCCTCCCGCATGAACATCCACGACGATTATTACGAGCATTTCGGCGTGGAGTATCTGCACATCCGCCAGCTGTACGCCGGAGCGGGAGACGGGACAAAAATCATCGGGATGAAGCCGTTTGCTCTGGAGCCCCTGGGCAGCCGCCCGGCCTATCACGAGCGGCTGAAGGAGTCCTATTATATACTGCAGGCGCTTTGGACCGGAGAGCAGGCGGGTTAGGAGGAAAAACGTGAACATTATCATTGAAATTTACCTGATTGTCTGTGTGTTGCTGCTGCTGTTTGACATTACGTTCCTGTTTCTGAAGAACCACCGGAACCGGGAATTTTATCCCAAAAACCGGGATTTGGAGGAGGAACTCCGGAAGGAGATTCGGCTTCGCCGGCAGGCGGGGGCCTTTTCCCAGGAGTTTGAGGCGGACCTTGGCGCGAAGCTGGGCAAGATTCGGAATCTCATCACGCTGATGGACGTGCTGGACAAGGACCGGGGCGCGGCGGGCTGGTTCCGTCCTGCCGTCTTCGCGCAGATTGCGGAATACCAGAAAAAGAATGATTACGAGCAGGCGTATTACGCCTATGTCGTCTCCGGCTTTGATTATGAGAGCGAACCCGTTCCGCCGGAATTTGCCGCAAAGTTCCTGGAATTTCTGGACAGTAAATCCCTGTACACCTTTGCCAATGCCATGGACGCCCTCTATCAGTTCGGCAGTACAAACCTGCTGCTGACCGCCCTGGACAAGGTGGACGAGCGTCAGGGCTTCTACCACCAAAAGCTGCTGGTGGACGGCCTTCTGTCCAGCCGGGCGAGTGTTCAGGAGCTGAGCCCGGCGCTGGTGAAGGCCTTTGACCAATATACGCCCTTTTTGCAGGGCTGCCTGCTGGACTATTTCCGGATGACCGGGTATGACGCCTCCGCCCTCTGCCTGCGCCTGATTCAAGGCGGCGACAGCACGGACCTGGAGATTCGCTACGGCGCCATGCGCTATTTTGCCAAATACCCCAGCGCCCAGTCCCAGGCTCTCTTTTTGGACGTCCTGCGGCGGGAAGAGGGGCCGTGGATGGACCAGATGCTGGCGATTCAGGCGCTGGAGAACAGCGAAGACCCCGCCGTTAAGGACGAGGTTATGAAAAAAGTCACCAGCTCGAATTGGTACGTGCGGACGAAGGCCGTGGCCTGCCTGCACCGCTGGGGGCTGTCAAAATCCCAGATTTTCGACATCCTCTATCTGCGGGACAAGTACGCCGACAATGCGCTTTTGTACCAGTACCGCAATGAAAAAGAGCTCTCGCATTACATCATAGACACCATACAGCTGCTCCAGCGGCAGGACGAGTCCGCCGACGCAGAGCCGCTGCCGGTATAAAGGAGAGAATGCCGCTATGTTTGAAGTTCTTCGCACAGTCTTCCCCCTGGGGACGGTACAGACGGTCCTGGCTTTTTTTGAGATTTTTTTTGTGGTCTATCTGATCGGCTATTCTTCCTTCCTCTTCAGCTCCGTGCTGGCGGGGGGAAACGAAATTTTTGAAGGGACCAAGAAGCGGCGGCTGCGTAATGAGATTCACCATGACTACTATGTCCCTATCAGCGTGGTCGTTCCCGCCTATAACGAGGAGGTTACTATTACGGAAACCATTCGCTCCCTTCTGAATTTGGACTACCGGATTTATGAGATCATCGTGGTAAACGACGGTTCCAAGGACGGCACCGGCGAATTGGTGGCGGAGACGTTTCAGCTGCGCCAGGTGGACCGGCCCATCCGGCGGCAGCTGCCCTGCGCCGAGGTGCTCAGTGTCTGGGAGAGCGTCGAGGCGGACCGGGTACCCATTACCTTGATTAACAAGGCCAACGGGGGAAAGGCAGACAGCATCAACGCGGGAATAAATGCCGCGAAATACCCCTATTTTGTCTGTATGGACGCAGATTCCATTCTGCAAAAGGACTCCCTTTCCATGATTGCGGTTCCCGTGCTGGAAAATCAGGATGTAGTGGCGGTGGGCAGCATGATTCGGATTTCCAACGACTGCGTCTTTGAGAACGGGGAGCTGGTGCAGCTGCGCCTGCCCAAGCGCCTGACGCCGGCCTTCCAGGTGCTGGAGTATGAGCGGTCCTTCCTGGCTTCCCGGATTCTGCTGGACAAGTTCAACGCCAATCTCATTATATCGGGGGCCTTTGGCCTCTTTAAAAAGGACGCGGTCATCAACGTGGGCGGCTACCACGCCGGCTGCGTGGGGGAGGACATGGAGCTGATTATGAAGCTCCATGCCTATTACCGCTCCAACCGCCTTCCGTATCAGATTAAATACGCGTATAACGCCGTGTGCTGGACCCAGGCGCCGGAGCGTTTCCGGGACCTTTTGAAGCAGCGCAAGCGCTGGCACATTGGACTCATGCAGAGCATGCTGGGGCACAAAAGCGTATTTACCAAGGGCAGCTATCTGTATTATCTGTTTTATGAGCTTCTCTCGCCCGTCATTGAGCTTATGGGCCTGCTGGTGACGTTCCTGGCCTATGTCTATCATCTCGTAAGTCTGCGGTATATGCTCACCCTGCTCCTGATATACGCCCTGTTCAGCTCCATGCTCACCGTAATCTCCTTTGTTACCCGGAACTACCTTAGCAACATCCGGGTGCGGTCCGTTGACGTCCTGAAGGCCTTTTTGCTGTGCATCCCGGAAAATGTTCTCATCCGGTTCATCCTGGCCTGGACCCGAATCCTGGCGATTTTCTTTTGGAGGGGAAAAAAGACCCGGTGGGGTGAGATCAAGCGGAAAAAGATTGATTATAACCAGGTGGCCTGATATGAAGAAGCAGCTATATGGGGTCGGATTGCTGGCCGCCCTGCTGACCGTTCTGCTCCTCCTCGCCGCCCCGGCACAGGGGGCGGATTTCTGGGACTGCGGCGAAAAGCCCGCGGATAATTGGACCTTCCGCCAGCAAAAGCGGTCCGCTGTGGACGACGCCACCCAGGGCCGCCGCAGTATGTTTGCCTGGGACATGTATTTTTTTAACAGCGGCGCATTTCCATCTTTATCGAAGGTCTTGACTGCCTATCAGATCGACCGGGTGTATCAGGACATTCCCGCGCCGTATTTCCAGCGGTCGGAGCTTCCGGATATGATAGAGCGCATGGAGCGCCTGGGGATTCAGGTTACCGCGCTGACCGGGGACCGCCGCTGGCCGGAGGAAGGCCTGGAGGAGTACAAAGACTGGATTGACGCGCTGCACGAGTACAATAAGGCCCATCCCTTCCACCGGATTGACGCAGTGGCGCTGGATGTGGAGAGCTATACGCTCAGCTCTTTCAAACAGGAACCCGCCGCCGGTTTCGCCGCCTACGTCCGGTGTATGGAAAAAGCGTACCAGTATGCCCATGAACGGGATTTGCAGGTAGTTCAGATTGTCCCCACCACCTTGGACGCAATTGACCGCCGGCAATTTGAGTGGTTTTTGGAGCATTGCTGCGACGAGCTGTCGATTATGAACTACTATAAGGACACGGAGCTGGCCGCCATTTGGAACGAGGTCCTAACCTGCCGCCGTCTGGGCGTTCCTGTGGAGACCATTTTTGAGACCATGCCCGTAAACAGCTATTACAGCGTGACGAAGGAGAAAACCTATTTTTACAGCGGTGCGCGGGCCTTGGCCAACGCCGCAGAGGAGATACAAAGGGTCTATGGTTCCTCTCTGGGCATTGGCTACCACCATTTTGAGACCATGTACCACCTGTATACCAATTTGTATCTGGCGGAGATCTATCCTTACGCCCGGTCGGAATCCGATGGAGACAGGAACGGCCAGATGGAGGTAGGCGGGCGGCTGAACCTGCGCAGTGAGAAGGGCGGCCTTGTGTCCGCCTGGCTGTCTCCCCCCAATTTGAAAACCCATGCGTCGGAGTACAGCTACCTTGCTGTTGGGGTCCGGCTCAACACAAATTACACAATTGTTTTGGACAGCGGGGAGTATCGGGTGACCACTACCCGCCCCGTTCGCTTTCAGAAAAAGAGCGGAAAAGTGGTCTACACGGAATCCTTTCACGCAGAGCCTGCGGCGTCCGGCCAAAAAGAATAGACGGCGCCGCATCGCGCTCTGCGCGGCGGATGAAGCCGGAGCAGAATACGGGAGAAACCGGGCGAAAAAAGGAAACCGGGGGCTGGTAAGCCCCCGG
>OFGG01001144.1_pt1 | contig 18627 bp, 15 predicted proteins | sample 1521701 | NCBI WGS metagenome assembly OFGG01 (sample SAMEA3504081, study PRJEB24116) | mouse gut metagenome | biome: mouse gut; feature: mouse-associated habitat; material: faeces | place: Denmark | collected 2011
CCAGGTTGGCGGTGGAGCCCATCGCCGACCACTGTCCCTGTCCGGTCAATGCGTTCTTAACCATGGCACAGTCTCCTACTGCATAGACGTCGGGCAGATTGGTCTGCATCTTTTCATCCACCAGGATGGTTCCCTTGAACATCTCAAGTCCGGAATCACTGAGGAATGCGGTTGCGGGGCGTACGCCGATGGCCATGATCACGATATCTGCGGCATAGGTTCCGTTATCGGTGACAACTTTCTCGGCTTTGTTTTCTCCCTCGATCCCTTTCAGGCTGGTGGAAGTCAGCACGCGCATACCGGCGGCTTTGAGCTGTCTCTTTGCATAGTCGGCCATTTCTTCGTCGTAGGCGTTGGGCATGATCTGAGGAGCGGCGTCGATCACCGTCACATTGAGTCCCAGCGCCATCAGATTTTCCGCAACTTCGAGGCCGATGAATCCGGCGCCGCAGACGACGGCTTTACGACATTTCTTGTCCTCCACATAAGCGCGGGCGTGGACGGCGTCGTCCGGAGTCCGTACGCAGAATACGCCCGGAAGATGAGTTCCGTCCACGGGCGGGACAAAAGGAACGGCGCCGGTGGCGATGATGAGTTTGTCATAGGTCTCCCTAAATGTCTCTCCGGAGGTCTTCTTTAAAGCGACGGTTTTTGTATTGCTGTCGATACCGGTAGCTTCGCAGCCGGTGAATGTTTCGGCGCCGGTCAGCCCGGAATATTTTGCCGGAGTATTCACGATCAGGGCGTCCCGGGTCGGGATATCGCCTCCGATATAATAGGGGAGCCCGCATCCTGCGTAGGAAATGTCCTCGCCTTTGGTGTAGACTTTTACCTCGGCGCCGCGGTCGCAGCGTTTTAGCTTTGCGGCCGCCTTTGTACCGGCAGCCACGCCGCCAAGAATTACATATTTCATAATGTGATTCTCTCCTTTCTCTATCTATGAGTATGTACTGATTAGATATTACTAAATATATTATAATACTTGCCATTCACAAAGAAAAATCGTAAAATCAAATTATTAACATAGAAAAAACCTATATATTATGTGCACTGCATAAAATAGGGGCGTGGAAAGTACGAGGATATTATCATGACGATTCGACATTTAAAAATATTTATTGCAGTGGCGGAGACCGGTTCTATGAGCGTGGCGGCGAACAGGCTCTATCTGACGCAGCCGACGGTCAGTCAGGCGATCCGCGATATGGAAGACCATTATCAGGCGCAGCTTTTTGAGCGTTCGCATAAGAAGCTATTTATTACGCAGGAGGGGAAGCAGCTTTTGAATCTGGCACTGATGACGGTGGGGAATTTTGACAATCTTGAACTTTCCATGCGGCGTTTTCAGGAGCGGATGCCTCTGCGTGTCGGTTCGTCTCTGACGGTAGGGACATGCCTGATGTCGAGCGTGATATCGGATCTGGAGAGAAGCCATCCTGAGATGGACATCTACTCTTTCGTAAGCAATACCGAGGAGATTGAGCAGAAGCTGCTCCGGCGGGAACTGGATGTGGCGGTGGTGGAAGGAATCATCGAATCTCCCGAATTGATCTGCGTTCCGATCGTAGAAGATTCTCTGGTTCTTGTGTGCGGGAAGACGCATGAGTTCTATCAGAAGGATACGGTATATGCTTCTGAACTGGAGGGACGCAAATTCGCCATGCGGGAAAAAGGGAGCGGCACCCGGAAGCTCTTCGAGCAGTATCTGTCCGCACACAACATTCATATCCAGACGGTATGGGAGGCAAACTGTCCCCGGACGATTATGAATGCGGTGATCTATAATAATGTTCTTGCCGTCATATCTCAGAGACTTGTGAAGCATGAATGCATGCACAGGGCAGTGAAAGTCTTTCGTTATGAGACAGGGGAGTGGGACAGGCATTTTAAGCTGGTTTATCGGATACAGGAGGCGGCCGGGAATACCTTGTCCGAAAATATGCTGTCACAGGGAATCAGGATCCTGGAGTCTGCGCTTGGAGATTATCGTACGCTGAGTCTTCCCCAGGATATTCCGGCTTGTGTATTTATATCTGACGTCGGAAAGAAAACAGCCGGTTGATAACGCCGACATAGGGGAATATAATAGAAATTAGCTGATGCAGAGAAGGAGAAGATAATCAATGAATGAAAGAATGAACGGGATGAAGAAATGGGCGAGATCAAGATTTCAGCCGAATCTTCCGCTGGGAGAAAATCAGACGAAAGTAACCGCGTCGCCGGTGCACCTGTCATTGGCGCGTCGCGCGGGGAGAGAGGGAATCGTCCTTTTGAAGAACCAGAATCACATGCTTCCGGTAAAGAAGGGCATCCGTCTTGCGCTGTTTGGCAAGGGAGTATTCGACTATGTAAAGGGCGGCGGCGGAAGCGGCGACGTGACGGTATCCCATGTGCGTAATCTCTACGACGGCCTGACTATGCGGGAGGATCCGGTCAGTGTATATGAGCCTCTGGCGCAGTTCTATAAAGAGGAGGTGAAGCGTCAGTATCAGGACGGAGCTATACCTGGTATGACGGTGGAACCAGAGATTCCGGTACAGCTTTTGCAAGAGGCGAAGAAAAATGCGGATATGGCGGTTATTGTGATCAGCCGCTTCTCCGGCGAGGGGTGGGACAGGCAGAGTGTGGAATATGAAGGAGCGGTTCCAAGCGAGGTAGAACAGGCAGAGTGGAGTAAACGTATCTTCGAAAACAGCGATTATTGTCTGACAAAACGGGAACAGGCTATGGTGGATGCAGTATGCGCTGATTTCACAGACGTCGCCGTAGTTCTGAATGTCGGCGGCATGGTAGATACCAGCTGGTTTGTGAAGGAAGATAAGATATCTTCCGTGCTGATGGCATGGCAGGGCGGCATGGAAGGAGGACTTGCCATGGCGGACATCCTGCTTGGTGAAGAAAGTCCGTCAGGAAAACTGCCGGACACATTTGCCTCATGCATCGAAGACTATCCGTCCACGGAAGGGTTCCATGAATCGCCGGATTATGTGGATTATACGGAGGATATCTATGTGGGTTACCGGTACTTTGAGACGATGGCGAGAGCGAAAGGCCAGGTAAATTATCCCTTCGGCTACGGATTATCCTATACTGCGTTTCAGATCGAAGCACTATGGGCAGGCGAGAGGGACGGAGAGATAGCCGTTGGCGTGAGAGTCAGGAATGTCGGGAACTATAGAGGGAAGGAAGTGGTGCAGGTATATTATGGAGCGCCCCAGGGACTTCTTGGGAAACCGTCCAGAGAGCTGATCGCGTATCAGAAAACTGAAAATCTGGAACCCGGACAGGCGCAGGTATTGACGATATCATTTTCCATAGACGCCATGGCGTCTTACGATGATCTGGGAAAGGTGGAGGAAGCGGCGTACGTCCTGGAGAAAGGCGTCTATTCCTTCTTTGTAGGAAATTCTGTGAGGGATGCGGTTAAGATTGATTATATATACGAGCTTTCAAAAGACAGAGTGACACAGAAGCTTATGCACCGCGCGGCGCCGTCTCAGCTTAAGGAACGCATGATTTCCGATGGTTCTATGGAGAAGCTGCCGCTGACACAGCCCAATGATTTTATGGAAAACGGACTTGGCTGGAGTGAGGATGAGACAGAATGTGTTGTGCCGGCGGTGCGGGAGGTTCCCCGACATCTGCTTTTTACACAGGATGCGTCAAAAGAACGCAGGATTCTGTTGGCGGATGTGGCAAAAGGAAAGGCTGATCTTGAGGAATTCATGGCGCAGCTTTCCGACGGCGATATGGCGGAATTACTCGGCGGTCAGCCGAATACCGGCGTGGCCAATACCTTTGGCTTCGGCAATCTTCCGGAGTACGGCGTCCCGAATATCATGACGGCGGACGGTCCTGCAGGGCTTCGTATCACGCCGGAATGCGGCGTCTGTACGACGGCATGGCCATGCGCAACGATGCTTGCGGCCACCTGGAATCCGGAGCTTGTAAAGGAAGTGGGCCATGCGGCGGCAGAAGAAGTGAAGGAGAATAATATAGCGGTCTGGCTGACGCCGGCGATGAATATCCACAGAAGCCCGCTGTGCGGCAGGAACTTTGAGTATTATTCGGAAGATCCGGTGCTTACGGGAACGATCGCGTCGGCTATGGTTGACGGGATTCAATCCCGGCATATCGGAGCAACGGTGAAGCATTTTGCCTGCAATAATAAGGAGACGAACCGGAAGAACAGTGATTCCAGAGTCTCGGAGCGTGCGCTTCGGGAGATCTACCTGAAGGGCTTCGAGATCTGCGTGAAGAGTTCGCAGCCGTGGGCGCTGATGACGTCTTACAATCTGGTCAATGGTTACCGCGCCTCCGAGAATAAAGATCTGATGGACGGCATTCTCCGGGGCGAGTGGGGGTATCAGGGTGTGATCACCACAGACTGGTGGACGAAGGGAGAGCACTATAAAGAGATCAAAGCAGGCAATGATATCAAGATGGGAACAGGGTATCCGGAACGTGTGCTGAAAGCACTGGAAAAAGGTCTGATCACACGGGAAGAGATAGAGGTCTGCGTGCGCAGAGTCCTGGAGCTGATCTTGAAGATAGACTGATCCCGGCAGAACAGAAGTAAAGAAGAAGTAAAAAAGAAGTAAAGGAGAGGCAATGGAGTATTTTATGCTGGCAGTATCAGTGGTACTGCCGCTTCTCATATATATGTCAGTAGGAACGCTGATCAGATATCTGAGGATCTTTGAGGAAGAGACGTTCAAGGCGGTGAACCGCATGATATTCCGGATCATGATACCGCTGGCGCTGTTTTTCAGCGTCTACAGGGCAGACTTAGAGCGGGCGGTTAAGCCGGGGCTGTACGCGTATGTCTGGATCAGTGTCATTGCGGTTTTTGCCCTGCTTTATGCATTATGCGGAAAGACGAAGATGGCTCCCCCGACTGCCGCGACTATGGTACAGGGGATGTACAGGAGTAACTTCGTGCTGTTCGGCGTCACGATTGCAACGTCTCTGTGCGACGGGGATGGGGCGGCGTCTATCGCCGCACTGACGGCAATCGTCGTGCCTACGTTCAATATACTTGCGGTCATTATGTTCGAGAAAGCCCGGGGTGAGAAGGCGACGCCGGGCAGATTATTGATTGAGATATTCAAGAATCCTTTGGTTGACGCGGGACTTTTGGGACTTCTGGTCGGGCTTTTTCATATCAGATTTCCAGAGTTGTTGATCGGTCCGCTGGAAACATTGGGGGAAGCGGCGACGCCGATGGCGTTAGTCGTGCTGGGAGGTATGCTGTCTGTAAGAAGTATCTCCGAACACAGATATTGTCTGTTGGCGGCGGCATTGGCAAGGCTGGTATTCGTTCCGTTTGTCACGGTGGTCACAGGGATACTCCTGGGCTTCCGCGGAAATGATCTGACGGCGGTTCTTGCTGTGTTTGCATCTCCGACCGCCGTGGCGTCGACGCCGATGGCTCAGGCTATGGGCGGAGACGGAAAACTGGCGGGGGAGATCGTCGCGGTCACATCTGTGGGATGTATTCTCACGATCTTTCTGTGGGTATTCGTATTGTCAGGGTTAGGGTATCTGTGATTGTAATTTAAATAAACTACACGAGAAGCAGGAAATGTATTTGCAGAGATTAATAACGGAAGATAATAAATAGAGGAGAAAAAAGATGGACAGATGGGGATTTTACGTGTCAGGTATCCGATATGGGATATTTGAAAAGGAAGAAGGACGTATTTTTCATAGGTCCCTTCTTGTGGAAGAAGGGGAGTTTGGTGAGAGAAGGGAGCTTACAAGGGAAGAGACCTGGTATCAGCGGTTAGGGAAGATGGATGTCCTTAAAGCGCTTTGCCATGTGGAGGAATATGAGACGGCTCTGGCAGAAGAAAAGGAGCGCTTCGACACAGCGGCAGGAACGCGTTATGAGAAGAAAAACGGGAACGAATATGTAGAGCGGGAAGTGAAATATCCTGAGAATTTATTAATAGAAGACGGCCGTATTATTGCGTTTGTAACGCCGGGACGGGATTTTTGCGCTCTTCTTGTCCGTGAAGGATATGAGGATCGGACGATCCTGTCAAGATGGAATGAGATGTATCCGGATGAACCATATAGAATGTCGGAGCCGAAGACGTACATGGTGCCTATGCGGGACGGCGTACGATTGGCGGCAGACGTGTATCTTCCCCGGAAAGAAGGTCGGGTTCCGACGGTCCTTGTCCGTACGCCTTATGGAAAATCCGGCGGAAAAGAGTCGTATTATCGTTTTGTCCAGAGGGGATATGCCCTGGTGATCCAAGATGTTCGCGGACGGGAGGACAGCGAGGGAGAATGGCTTCCGATGTATTATGAAGTAGAGGACGGGGATGATACGCTCAACTGGATAGCAGGCGAGCCGTGGAGCGACGGGAATGTGTCGATGACCGGAGGATCTTATCTGGGTTACGTCCAGTGGGCGGCCGCGGCCAGTGGCAATCCCCATCTGAAAGCTATGCTGAGCAGCGTCTGTGCGGGAAGTTCCTTTGTGGATATGCCAAGACGGGGAGGATGCTTCAACGCCGGTATGCTGGCATGGGCTTTTGCGGTGTCCGGTCAGCGGATGGCGCCGGAGAAGATGGTAAGGGATGACTGGGACGAGGGGTTGGAGATACGCCCGCTGGAAGAACTTGCGGAAAAAGCGTTGGGATATGACGTCCCGTTTCTTCGTAAATGGATCTCCCATATGGATTATGACGAGATGTGGAGACACGGAAACTGGAAGGAACGCTTTGGAAAGAGACGTGTTCCGGCGTTGATCATGTCGGGATGGTTCGATGATAATGGCATGGGTACGACAGAAGCGCTGGATCTGTATCAGGATTATGACGAGAAGAAGGTTGTCCTCGGTCCATGGATGCACAGCGGCAATGCAGATTATGATATTCATGGCTTTGCTCTCGGGGATAACGCGCTTCGTTATGATCTGGATCTGCTTAACTTCGCGTGGCTTGAACATTATATGAACGGCGTGGATAACGGGATAGAGAAAACCCCGAAAGTAGAATATTATACCATGGGGAGCAATGAGTGGAAGTCGGCAGAAAACTGGCCTGTTCCGGAGACGAAAGAAGTTGTGATGTATCTTGACGGAGACAGGGAGGACGCTGCTTTGGTTAATCAGGGACGTTTATCCCTTGAGCGGCCTCGTTCAAAAGGGACGGATACTTACCTGTACGATCCGGGAAATCCATCGGTTAATATCATTGATATGTCGGAAAATGAACTGGAAGTGCCGGGGGATTATACAGAAGAGGAAAAGAGAGACGATATCTTGTGTTATTCTACAGAGCGTCTTGAAGAAGATATGACGATAACCGGAGACGCCCTTGCAGAAATCTATATTTCTTCGGATTGTGAGGATACGGATCTGATGGTGCGGGTTACGGATGTGGATGAGTCCGGACGGTCAATGAAGCTGGCCGACGGTGTGATCAGCGTTCGTTACAGGAATCAGTTTTCACGGCCGGAATACATGGAGCCGGGAAAGGTATATCCCGTAAAGATACGTACCACGAAATTATCTCATACTTTTAAGAAAGGGCATAGGCTTAGAGTAACGGTTACATCCGGCGCGAAGAACTTCATCTTCCCGAACCGGAATATGCAAAACGGATTCTACAGCGTAGAGATGAAGACCGCAAGAAACAGCATACATCGGGGAGGCGAATATGCCTCGCAGGTGAGACTCAGGGAGGAAGTGAAATGCCGCAAATCAGACGATCCAGTTAATATTGCAAAAAACGAATGATGAAATAGATACCTTTTGCATGGAAACATATTCTGTGCAAAAGGTGTTTTTTTGTAACCTTTTTTGTAACCTTTTAAAGAATTTTACCTACTAATAAGTGTACAAAGAAAGACGTCTTTTAGATATTTTTATATAATATGGCCAGTGTTAGAAAGAGGAGAGTTATCATGAATGCAGCGGAGCAGATACGGCTGGTAAAAAAAGCCGTAAAAGGAGATCCGGATGCTTATGGAAGATTAATTACAGAGCATCAGGAGTACTTGTATAAGATGGCATACTTGTATGTGCGAAATGAAGAGACCGCTCTGGATGTGGTCGGCTCTACGATTCTGAGCGCATACCAGAGTATACGCGCTTTGAAAGAACCGGAGTATTTTAAAACATGGATTACCAGAATTTTAATTCGTGCGGCGCAAAGCGAACAAAAGAAGATCGTTTTTTACGGCGACTTAGATCATGTGAAGGCGCCGGAGCGTTACACGGGAGTATCCCTGGAGGAAAAATGCGATCTCAATTCGGCAATCGAGCAATTGTCTGAAAAATATCGTACCGTAATCTATCTGAAGTATTTCAGCGAGTTTACAATAAAGGAAATAGCCTTTGTCATGAATGCCCCGGAAGGTTCTGTAAAGGCGTATCTCAGCAGGGCAAGAGAAGAATTGAGGCAAATATTGAAGGAGGATTATATATATGCAAATTAATTTTGACGATATCAGCGTTCCAACAGAAAAATTAGATCAGGTGGTCAGGCAGAATATGTATGATATAAAAAGACAGTATAAGAAGAGAAAGCAGTGGAATTATCTGGTGAAAGGGACGGTAGCGGCCGCAGCCGGATTGTCTGCGGCGGGAGTATTTGTCTCGAATCCGGCGCTTGCGGCAAAACTTCCGTTAATCGGACATATCTTTGAAAGGGTACAGAATGAACAACTGTATCCCGGGAATTACAATGAAGTTGCAGAACTGGTTCAGGAAGGGAATGTAAGCGAGAATCAGGGAATTACAATGACATTGTCAGAGATCTACAGTGATTCAAGAGCAATGTATGTTTCTGCGATGATAGAATCAGAGGAGCCGTTTCCGGAAGGAGTAAAAGATTCCAATATGCTTAACGGAGACGATATCGGGTACCATATGTATCTTGAGGTAGAACAGGAATTAGACTTTATGACGCCGCCGGCAGCGTATGAGGAGATGGAGTGGCCGGGGAAAGAGTTTGAGTGGACGGCTCTTGATCTGAAAGGTGAATATGTAGATGAGCATACTTATATAGGGGCGATGCGCATAAGCTTTGACGTGTATCCCATCGCAGGATTTGAAGTACCTGACACGTTTCACTGGAAATTGAGAGTAAGCAAAGTGACTAATCTATGTGAGGCAAAGGAGCAGCATTTTTCTAAAGAAGGGACATGGGAATTTGAGACAGATGTATCCGTGATCCAGAGTAAGCAGGATGTGTATGAGGTTAATAAAAGCGCGCCGAATGGCGAAGTCATCAAGAAAGTGACAAAGACTCCTTATGAAACAGTCATAGAATATGGTTATGATGAAAATAAAGTGGAAGCAGGATACGAGAGGTATGATTCTGTTCAAAGTACAATTCTGGATGCGGACGGCAGACGTATCGAGGATAAAGTAGGAAGTTTTTCGACAACAAAGTATAATCTGTCCAAGATTACGATATATTATTGGGCGTCGCCGACAGAAGAGGCACATATGGAAGTGCAGGAAAAGGTATATGATGAGGCGGAGCAGGATCACCTTGAGGATTATCTGGAAGAGATTGCGGTTCGTAAGATAGAAATAGATCTGGAGTAGAGATGAGAGAGACAGGCAGGCATATCCCGCAAGGGGGTATGTCTGCTTACATTCTGCCTTTGAAGCAATACCGATAGCATCCTGCCGCTTCTATTCATTTCTTTGGCGACATAGTAAAAGCATTTGCACAATCCAGACTTTTCAGCCAACTTATCCGATCAGAACCGTCTTTCCTTCAAATATAAGGATTACTTCATGGTTTGTAAGGGCAAGCTTAGAGATTCAGGACGATGATTTTTTGTCTCTTGTTGTGGAAGACCCTTTTTTTAACAGAATGACGGGAATTAAGGAATTAATTCGGTGAGAATTTATCTTAAAGGTTGACACGAATCGAATTTTAAAGGATAATATACCAGAAATATAGGGGGGAGAGACATGCAGTTTGAACTTATGGCATCCATGATGTGTGCCGATTATGGTAATTTAGAGAAAGAAGTAAGGAACTTAGAAGAGGGCGGTATCGATTCTTTTCATATAGATATCATGGACGGACGTTACGTCCCGAATTTTGCTATGTCTTTGAACGATATGCGCTACATAGCGCAGACGTCGGGGAAACCGCTGGATGTGCACCTGATGATCGAGCACCCCAATAACCGGATTGATCTGTTTCTTAATAATCTGCGCAAGGGAGATACGGTCTATATCCATCCGGAAGCCGAATACCATCCCTCAACCACGCTGCAGAGCATTATCAATGCCGGGATGATTCCCGGTATCGCCATCAATCCGGGAACATCTGTGGAGACGGTGATGGAGATGCTGCGTATCGTGAAGAAGGTTCTCGTGATGTCTGTGAATCCCGGCAATGCGGGGCAGATGTACTTGCCTTATGTGGGAAAGAAGATCACGAAACTCCTGTCTATGAAGGAGGATATGGACTTTGAGATCTATTGGGACGGGGCATGCAGCGCGGATAAGATTCTGGAGTATGCGCCGAAGGGCGTGGCAGGGTTTGTGCTTGGTACGACGCTTCTGTTTGGAAAAGAACAGGCTTATGGGGAGACTCTGCAGAACATCCGGGAGTTGATTTTTTGAATTTGAAAAATTTCCCCTGCTTATTTGTCTGTTCTCTGGTTTTTCTGAAATGAGCTTTTAATAATCATTGAACCAACAGCCCAAAGTTGATATACTATCAACAATAGGGCTGTTTTTTGCTGTTTTATTTTGCTTTCATTGAGGAGTACATCGCTACGCCTAATATCACAACTCCGCCGGCTAATTCCCGTACGCTTGGCACTTCTCCCAGGAAAATCAGGGCGTAGAAGATTCCATAGACGGTTTCCATTCCGGATATGATTCCGGCGGTCTGAGCTCTCACACTTTTTTGGGCGGACACATACAGGGAATGGGCGAATGCCGTACAGATGAATCCGACGAATGCGATTCCGGCAAGATCCAAAGGCCGCCATGTCGTTTCCACGAGAAATAATGCCGGAAGAAGTACGACGGCAGCGGAACCCTGCTCATAGAGGCAGACGGTACGGGCGGCGTACCGTGGGGAAAAGTAGCGGTTCGCCAGCGTCAGGACGGCATAGGATAGGCTTGAGACCATCCCCCAGATGATTCCGATGGTAGTATGGTTCGCCATGGAGAATTCGGGGATGGTGATTATAACGCCGATCAGCAGGAGTACGGCGCTTAGAACGCTCTGACTCCGTAATTTCTCATGGAATACGATCGGTTCTATGAAGGTCAGGAACAGCGGGAAGGTGGAAAATGTAATCGTTCCGATCGCTACCGTTGATACCTGTATAGATTGGAAGAAGGTAGTCCAGTGTATCGCCATGACCGCGCCTGTCAGAATGATCATACAGTAATCTTTTCCGGAGTTGAGCCGTAAGGAATCCTTCCTGGCTGCTGCGATTATGAGCAGCAGGAGGGAAGAGCAGACTACCCGGCCAAGGGCTACGAGTACTGCGGGAACTTCTACGAATTGGGCGGCGACGCCTGCCAGCCCGAAGAGCATGACGGCGATATGCAGATATATGATATTTCGGTTAAAAGATTCTTCGGTACGCATATTTCGACTTCCTTTCAGGTGTATTTATTTCTATGGCGTCTTTGGTTCATCCATTGTACCGTTCGTCAGAAAGATGATATGAAGCCGGTAAGTTATGGCTCAGGTTTCTGACCGGATGATTTGCTAGATATATTATAGCGGAATGAAAAGAAAAGTCAATAATGAAAACGGGTGCGCATGAATAGCGAAAAGAAGAGCGCTGAAGGAGGAGATGATTCATATGACGATAGAGATTCCCGGATATAAGAAGTTAGATTTGGATTACCTGATACTGGATTATAATGGAACGATTGCCAGAGACGGTTTGATTCCGGATGATATGCGGGGACGGCTGAGGAATCTGGCGGAGAGGTTCAAGATCTATGTGGTCACGGCCGATACCCATGGAAATGCGAAAGCAGAATGCGGCGGCCTCCCTGTGGAGATCAGGACATTTCCGTCGGCGGACGCGGCGCATGCCAAGAAAGAGATTGTAGAGAAATTGGGCGCCGGAAGATGTATATGCGTGGGAAACGGCCGGAACGACGTGCTGATGTGCCGGATCGCAGGGCTTTCCGTCGCTGTGATGGATATGGAAGGTATGTATGGCGGGCTGGCGGTAGAGGCGGATGTCTGCGTAAGGTCTATGCAGGAAGGAATGGATCTGCTGATGAGTGAGAAAAGGTTGATTGCTACGCTGCGGGGATAGAAAGATTAAGACGGCTGTCAGGATGTTATAATCTGTGGGACAGAGATATCATGACGGCTGTTAAGATGTTATAGTCTATAGGATGAGAAACAGATTGGAGGGCGGACGTTATGTCAGAGACAAAGATTGTAAAAACAACCTGCTCCACTTGCGGTCCCTGCTGCGAAGTGGACGCGTATGTCAGAGACGGAAGATTGATATCCGTGGAAGGTGCGCGCAACACCCCGATGCAGTCGGGAGGGCTTTGTGCCAAGGGGGCTGCCGCGGCGCAGTATGTTTATAATAAAGAGAGAATTCAGTATCCGATGAAGCGTGTCGGTAAAAAAGGAGAAGGACGGTTTGAACGGATTTCCTGGGATGAAGCCTATGATTTGATCGCGGAGAATCTTCTTAGAATTCGCAGCGAGTATGGTGCGAGGTCGGCCGTCTTCTACGCCGGCTATTCCAAATGGTATCGTCCCGCCCTGCTTCGGCTTTCTAATGCATATGGATCGCCGAATTTCTGCACGGAGTCGAGTACCTGTTTCCAGGCGGCGGCTCTGGCGTGGCGGTCTATATTTGGGAATGGGATATGCGGTCCGGATCTTAAGAATACGAAGACATTGCTGATCTGGAGTTCGAATCTGTATCATACGAATACGCCTATGAGTAAGGCGTTTCAGGGATTGAAGGATAGAGGCGTCAAAGTGATCGATGTAGATCCCCGCCATACGGTGACGGCCCACGACGCGGACATTCATTTGCAGCCGGTTCCGGGGACGGACGGTGCGCTGGCGTTGTCTATGGCGCAGGTAATAATAGAAGAAGAGCTGTACGACAAAGAATTTGTAGAAAAGTATGTCTATGGTTTTCGGGAATACCGGGAGTATGTACAGGAATTCCCGCCTGAGAAGGCCGAGAAGATTACGGGCGTTCCGGCGGAGAAGATTCGGCAGGCGGCAAGGACTTATGGGGGAAACGGCCCGGCGGGTCTGATGTTCTCGGCGTCGCCTGTGGTGCATCATATCAACGGCGTGCAGAATTATCGGGCGGTATTTTCTTTGATCGCGCTGACGGGGAATTACGATGTGGAGGGCGGCAACCGGACACAGCCCGGACCGTTTTCACCGGCAAATGAATTCGGACAGGTTCGCCGTTATGATAAAGAAGAAGCGATTGGGCAGAAGGAGTTCCCCGTCTGGTTCGATTTGTCCTGTGATGAGGCCCAGTGTATCCGGCTCGCGGATTACATAGCGAAAGAGAAGCCGTATCCGATCAAAGCAGTATTTGCCATGGGGCTGAACCATCGCATGTGGCCGCAGCCAAAGCGTCTTAAGGCGGCGCTTGAGAAGCTGGATTTCTATGTAAACGCGGAACTGTTCATGTCCGAGTCATCCATGGCGGCAGATCTGATACTTCCGGCATGTACATCCTATGAGAGAGAGCAGGTACATGTAGGACGGGGAAGCAGATTCTTCTTCTCGAACCGGGCGATCGAGCCGGTAGGAGAGAGTGAGAATGATATTGAGATCATTATGGAAGTGTTCCGAAGGATGAAGCTCAGAGACCGGACGTTGAGCGACGACGTGCTAGAAGGGGGATATGAAGCCTATATGGAGCATATTCTGAAACCCTCCGGGATCACGCTTAATGAACTTAAGGCGCATCCGGAAGGGATGGAGGGAAGGAATATCTTCCCGCCCAGGGTGAAGACTTATGAGAGCGAGCCATTCCATACGCCTTCCGGCAAGGCAGAGTTAGATTCTCTGGTGTTGGAGCGTTATAAGGACAGTCACGGATATGACGGGCTTCCGGTTTACCGCGACTATCGGGAGAATCCGGCGGTTGACAGGGACGCGTTTCCGCTGATCTTGAATACCGGAAGCAGGAAGCCGCAGCTATTTCATTCAAGACTTTACAGAATGCCTTGGCTGAATAACATAGAAAAAGTACCGTTGGTGGAGATCCATCCGGAGGACGGAAAGAGATATGGCGCAGAAGACGGTAAAGCCGTCAGGGTAGTCTCGCCGTCGGGTGAGATTACGGGAACCGCAGCCTATAACGTCCAGGGAAGGCCGGGAGTCGTATATATCTATCATGGGAATCCCAAAGGGGACGCCAACGAGCTGATCGGCAAGGATTATCTGGATCCTATATCGGGTTTTCCGGGTTTCAAGGGGTATTTCTGCAGGATTGAGACAATGAAATAGCCCCTGACGGGAGAGGACATAAGATGAGCGGGCGGCAGGCAAAGCAGACATGATTATTTGGAAAGGATGAACATCAGAGAGTATGAAGATAACATTTAATGAAGAAAGGTGCGTAGGGTGTTATGCGTGCCACACGGCGTGTATTGCAGAGTGTCATTCTCCGGAGGAGGAAGATGCGTGCAGCCGCAGAGCCATTCGAACCGTTATAGAAGAAGGTTTCCAGAAGAATATCTGTGAAGGCTGTATACACTGCGGGCTTTGCATGAAAGCGTGCCGGGAAGGAGCCGTATACAGAGAAGAGGAGTATGGTCTGATTCTTGTAGATCCGGAGAAATGTACCGGATGCAGAGTCTGCCAGGAGGTCTGTCCGAAGAAGGTGATTCATTTTAATAAGGACGGAAAGATGGAGAAGTGCGACGGGTGTGTCGGCCGGCTGCGCCAGGGAAGAGAGCCGGCATGCGTCAGAGTATGCTGCGCAGGCGCGATTACCTGTCGATAGATATTATAACTGCAAAAAATATCATAACTGCAAGAAATTGGCGTATTGGCAGAAAAGAGCAGAAGGAGGATGAGAAAATGGCGTTGATGCATGTAGATTTTTTTTCGGACGTGCTTGGTATGAGCATGAACATGGACGTGATCCTGCCCCAGCAGACAAGCGGGCAGATCGGTATGGAAGGAAAGGCGGAGAACGGGAAGTATAAGACCATGTACCTCTTACATGGAATGAGCGACGATCACACGACCTGGCAGCGCAGGACTTCGATTGAGCGTTATGTAAGCAGCCTGGGGATCGCGGTGGTGATGCCGGCGACTCATTTGGGATTTTACACGGATACTACTTACGGGATGAGATACTGGACCTTTATCTCAGAGGAACTGCCGCGTATCTGCCGGGAATTCTTTCCTCAGATGTCTGAGAAGAGAGAGGATACGCTGGCGGCGGGATTATCCATGGGAGGGTACGGCGCATGGAAACTGGGGCTTCGGGCAAGCGATACATTCGGCGCGGCGGCGTCCTTGTCGGGGGCGTTGGATATTGTGGAAGATTACAGGCGGACGGAGAGAGAAATGGTAGACAGGTTTCCGCTGTTCAAGGGGATTTTCGGTGATATCTGCCGGCTGGAGGGCTCGGATGATGATATCCTGGCTCTGGCGGATAAGCTTGCGGCTTCGAATCAGGAACGCCCCCGTCTGTACGCGTGGTGCGGTACAGAGGATTTCCTGTATCAGGGCAATCTGAAAACCTGGAAACATGTGCAGGATCTGGGATATGAATTAAGCAGCAGTGAGTCCGAAGGGGATCATCAGTGGAAATATTGGGATGAGAAGATAAAGGATGTATTGGATTGGTGGCTGGGAGACAGGGAGAACTGCCGATGAAGGATATCATGCCGATTTCAGAGGTGATAGACAGGGTTACAGAGATCTGTAAAGTAAACGGTGTAAAACGGCTGGAGTTATTCGGCTCTTTTGCTGCAGGAACTGCGGCGCCGACGAGCGATATAGATTTTGTCGTCTATGGATGCAGAGAGATACTTCATCTGGAGGAAACTATTTCGGAGATAGATACACTTCGGAAGATAGATATTTTTGATTACGATAGTATTAACAATGAATTGTTGAATTTCAATCTTACTTTTGATATTTCGTGGAAAGTGATGAGGGATATATTAATAAAAGAGATGGAAATTCTTGGATTTTTTGCAGCAGAAAAATTTCAGGATATCATAAAGGTATATTATCCTCTGTTTCAAAAACTAAAAGAAGATGTTGAGAAGTATTATGGGCAAAAGGAGTCTTGCTAACTTTCGGGAAGATATCTATAATAAACAAAGATAAGTTAAAAAACGAGGAGGTTTTGTAATGATGGAAATTAGAGAAGGATACATGCCGTTTCTGGAGTATAAGACCTATTACCGTATTGTAGGAAAAAAGACAGGAGATAAGAAACCGTTGGTGCTTCTCCACGGAGGTCCCGGATCTACGCACAATTATTTTGAAGTATTGGATCGTCTTGCCGAAGAGGATGGACGTGAACTGGTGATGTATGATCAGCTTGGCTGCGGAGAATCTTATGTGGAGAACCGCCCGGATCTGTGGAATGCGAAGACCTGGGTTGATGAACTGGTCGCACTCAGGGAACACCTGGGACTTGATGAGATTCATCTGCTTGGCCAGTCCTGGGGAGGCATGCAGCTTCTGGATTATGTATGCAACCGCAGACCAGAAGGATTGAAAAGCCTGATCCTTTCCAGTACGCTTCCGGCATCCTGGATGTGGGGAGAAGAACAGCAGCGTCTGATCAAGGAGCTGCCGCAGGAAATGCAGGAGTCCATCAGGAAAGCGCTGGAGGATAATGACTATAGTGATCCGGGGTATATTGCTGCGGAAGCAGAATATATGCTTCGCCATGCCGCCGGTAAAGTAACGGAGGATACGCCGGAGTGTCTGAGACGTCCCAGGAAGATGGGGAAGGAAGCCTATGTCGTGGGCTGGGGACCTAACGAATATACACCGCTTGGAACCCTGAAAGATTACGATGTGACAGAACAGCTGAAAGACATCCAAGAGCCGGCGCTGGTGATCAATGGAGGGAACGATCTGTGTACGCCTTATATTGCGAAATATATGTATGACAGGATCCCGAATTCCAGATGGGAGTTGTTCCGCACCTGCAGGCATATGTGTTTTGTAGAGGATACGGACCGATATGTGGAATTATTGAAAGAATGGCTGAATGAGAATGATTAGTTTTATAACTCATTCTCATCCTCGCGCATCCGGTATCCTACACCGACTTCCGTGAAGAGAAACTGCGGCTGGGAAGGATTCTGTTCTATTTTTCTGCGTATGTTTGCCATATTCACACGGAGGATCCGGTTGTTGTCTCCGGTGAACGGGCCCCAGACGCTTGACATAATGGCAGAGTATGTCATAACCTTGCCGGAATTCCGGGCGAGAAAGGCGACGATCTTATATTCGATCTGTGTCAGGTGGATCTCTTCTCCGTTCAGCGTCAGCATACGCTTATCGAAGTCTAAAAGAAGCCCCTGGCACTGATAAGGCCTGATATAGAGCGCTGAATTAGAATCCATGCGGTTACTGTGCCGCAGAGACGCACGGATCCTTGCCAGCAGTTCCAAAGTGCCGAAAGGCTTGGTGATATAATCATCCGCACCCAGATCCAATGCGGTTACTTTGTCCTTTTCACCCGTCCGGGCAGAGATAACGATGATGGGGCTGCTGGTCCATTGGCGTACGGAAGTGATGACGTTATTTCCGTCGAGATCGGGCAGTCCCAGATCCAGAAGAATGATGTCCGGACACTGGGAGCTGACAAGGGATAATCCGGAATTGCCGGAGACTGCTGTGATGACCCGGTAGCCGTTGGATTTTAACGCCTTTGACATAAAATCAGAAATGTTTTTCTCATCTTCAATGATCAGTATCGTATAGTTTGGAGTTGACATAAGCTTTTCTCCTTTATTCTTCTAAAGTATTTGTTCTATAAGATCCACCGCAGAAAGCATTATAGCCATAGTTTACTCGATAGGAAGAGAAAATGCAAATTCGGCGCCGTTCTCATGGTTGTGTGCGGTGATCGTCCCTCCGTGCGCCTGTATGATCGTGCGGCAGATGGAAAGACCGATCCCCATCCCGCGTTTGGTATCAGAAGAAAGCGAACCGTCGTATTTGCCGCTGAAGATATCCGGCAGTGAGGATTCGGCAATTCCTTTTCCGTGGTCAATGACATGGAAGGTGACGGAAGGACCGTCGTTCGTAACGATCAGTTCTACAGGCATGGAACTTTCGGAGTGTGCGAGGGCATTTTCCAGAAGATTGATCAATACCTGTTCGATCAGCATAAAATCCATGGGAACCATCAGGATCTCATCCGGAGCGGATACATGGACGGCACCGTAAGCCTCCGGCAGACGTTTTTCCAGCCTGTCTATCGCTTCGGCGACGACTTCCTCTACAAGCTCCATTTCTTTGGCTACCTTGTGGCTGTTCCTTTGAATTCTTGTAACAGAAAGAAGATTCTCCACCATGTGAAGAAGCCAGATCGAGTCTTCGTTGATGGTGGTGATCAATTCTAACTTTTCATCAGAATTAAGTTCATTGTGATTCTCGATATAAGAGGCGGAAGAAC
>OFGG01001146.1_pt1 | contig 18598 bp, 19 predicted proteins | sample 1521701 | NCBI WGS metagenome assembly OFGG01 (sample SAMEA3504081, study PRJEB24116) | mouse gut metagenome | biome: mouse gut; feature: mouse-associated habitat; material: faeces | place: Denmark | collected 2011
AGCATAGGTTACAAAATCCTTGAGGAAAATGTGTCAACCAATTTTGACAAAATCAGAATGTGTGCTATAATGATGGGAAGAATGTGTTGAAACATAGGATACGTTAGTATTTTTGAAAAGAAGGGGAACAATATGGATACGATCCGCAACAGCCAGTATGAAAAAATGACCGCAGAGCCGGTTGGGAAACTGGTGCTGTCCATGGGAATTCCAACGACAATCAGTATGCTGATTACGAACATTTATAATATGGCGGATACGTTTTATGTCAGCAGGATCAGTATTTCCGCCAGCGGGGCTACAGGAATCGTCTTTGCATTAATGGCTGTGCTGCAGGCATTTGGATTTATGTTCGGGCACGGCGCCGGAAGCAATATCAGCCGCCTGCTGGGGGCAAAAAAGACCGAACGGGCAAATGTGTTTACTTCCACCAGCGTAAGCCTTGCATTTGCAGCGGGAATACTGATCGGGATATTGGGATTGCTGTTTCCGGATGTGTTGGTGCGCCTGCTGGGCAGTACGGAAAGTATACAAAACGATGCCAAAACTTATGGAATTTTTATTTTGATTTCTGCTCCTGCCATGACGGTCGGATGCGTGCTGAACAATATACTGCGTTACGAAGGCAGGGCATCTTTTGCCATGGCGGGTTTATGTTCGGGGGCTCTTTTGAATCTGCTTTTAGATCCGGTATTGATCTACAGCTGTCATATGGGAATTGCGGGAGCGGGTCTGTCTACCGCTGTTTCCCAGTATATCAGCACAGGAATTTTACTGCTCCCGTTTTTGTTCGGGAAAACGGTTACAAAGATTCGGTTTCGTTATATATCCAAAACGCCCAAAGATATCAGAACCATACTGACCACGGGTCTGCCCAGTTTGACCAGGCAGGGTTTAAACAGCGTTTCGACAGCGCTTTTAAATGTACAGGCGGCAGTTTATGGGGATGCGGCGGTTGCGGCAGTCAGTATCGTAGGTCGATGCGGAAATCTGCTGTTCAGCTTTGCACTGGGGATTGCTCAGGGATTTCAGCCGGTCTGCGCATTTAATTACGGTGCGGGAAACTATGAGAGGGTGGAGAAATCGGCATGGTTTACGTTATGTTCAGGGATCGGAATTATGGGTGTGCTTTGCGCATTGTGTGATTGGAATGCCCGTGCGATTATAGGTTTTTTCCGGAAAGAGGATGAGATTCTTGTTATGGGGACGGACGCGCTGCGCTGGATGTGCCGTATGCTATATCTGCTTCCGGTCTCGGCGGTGGGCAGTATGCTGTTCCAGAGCGTCGGGAAAGAGGGCAGGTCTCTTTTGATCGCTGCGCTGCAGAGCGGGCTGTTTTTCATTCCGCTGATTTTTCTTCTGCCCCGTTTTTTTGGAAAGACAGGGATCTGGGCGGCACAGCCATTTGCCTATCTGCTGGCAGGCGCGGCGGCTCTGCCGATTATGGTATCTTTTTTCCGCACGTTGAGAAAGAGACGGAACGAATGCGTGCCGTGACGGATGGTTCGGTCAAATGTATGAATAATTTTCTGGAAAATGGTAACGCTAAAGCCGAAATGACAATATCAATGTTGGAGGCTTTAGAACATGGAGAACACGGGTACAACCGCATTTGGTTTTAAGGACAAAATCGGTTATTTGTTTGGTGATTTCGGAAATGATTTTACATTTATATTTGCAAGCACGTATCTGATGGTATTTTATACGAAGGTGTGGGGCATCGATGCTGCTATGGTCGGCGTATTGTTTTTGGTGGCAAGATGTGTGGATGCGTTTACGGATGTCGGTATGGGGCGGATTGCAGATGCTTCGCCGGAAAATTCAAAGGGCAGGTTTCGGGTATGGATCCTGCGCATGTGCATACCCGTGGCAGTTTCGAGTTTTCTCATGTATCAGAGCGGACTGGCAGAAGCTTCTATGACGGTCAAAACAATTTATATGTTTGTAACATATCTTCTCTGGGGTTCTATTTTTTATACATCGATTAATATACCTTACGGATCCATGGCTTCTGTGATTTCGGATCAGTCAAAGGACAGGCAGTCGCTGTCGGTTTACCGTTCTTTGGGTTCTACATTTGCCGCCGTTGCGATCAGTGTGATTGCACCTTTGTTTATTTATCAGACAGACGCCAACGGCAATCAGATTGTAATCGGAAGCCGGTTTACTCTGGTGGCAGGGGCATTTTCCATACTGGCGGTCGTTTGCTATCTGTTGTGTTATGCTCTGGTGACGGAACGGGTTGTCGTACGGAGAGAGACATCGAAAAAAAGCCGGGCATCCATTGCAAAAACACTGGGAGATGTCCTGACGAATCGCGCGCTTTTGGCTATGATCCTGATTTCTATTCTGACGCTTTGTGCTACGATCATGAGCCAGTCCATCAGTACGTTTTTGTTTGCGGATTATTTTAAAGACACAAAAGCGCTGTCCGTCAACAATTTACTGGGTCTTCCGGCGGCGCTTCTTCTGGCGGCTGTAGCGGGAAAACTGGTGGAACGCTTTGGCAGAAAGGAACTGACTGCTGCGGGCTGTGTGCTTGCTGCCGTATTATTTTTTGTCATTTATCTGCTGCGGCTGACGAATGTATGGGTCTATATTGTTTTGAATTTTATTGCAGGTGTGGGCGGAATGTATCTGTTTAATATGACCGTCTGGGCCATGATCACAGATGTGATCGACGATAAAGAAGTGAAAACGATGCAGAGAGATGACGGGACGATTTATGGTGTATATTCTTTTGCAAGAAAAGTAGGACAGGCGCTGGCAGGCGGTCTGGGCGGTTTTGCACTATCTGCAATCGGTTATGATTCTCTGGCGGCAGAACAGACAAACGCTGTCCGTTCTTCTATCTACGGGCTGTCTACGCTGTTTCCGGCGCTGATTTATACGGCAGTCGCATTTGTATTTATCGTGGTATACCCGCTGTCGAAGCGGCGCGTGGAAGAAAATACGAGAGAACTTGGACTGCGCAGGTAAAAAACTGCTTGTCATTCAAATTACACTTTCTTATAATGGTAATCGGTACAAAAAGACATGAGCAGGCGTATCCTGTCGGCGGCAGAGGAAACATTTTTTGTATAGCAGCCGCCGGATCAGGAGAGTCCCAGAGAGACATTAGGAGGAAGTGTGGAAATGAATCAGGAAAAAGTAATAGTGATTGACTTTGGAGGCCAGTATAATCAGTTAGTGGCGAGACGCGTCCGGGAGTGCAATGTATATTGTGAAATTTATTCGTACCGAACCAAACCGGAGCAGATCAAAGCGATGAATCCGAAAGGTATTATTTTAACCGGAGGACCAAACAGCTGTTATGAACAAGGCGCTCCGACGTACGGCAAAGAGCTGTTTGAACTGGGGATTCCTGTTTTGGGGCTCTGTTACGGCGCACAGCTGATGATGTTTCTTCTGGGTGGTAAAGTAGAGGCGGCTCCTGTACGGGAATACGGAAAAACGGAAGTGTTTGTAGACACATCGTCCAAACTGTTTGCGGGTGTATCGGAGCAGACGGTTTGCTGGATGAGTCATTTTGATTATATTGCAAAAGAAGCGCCGGGGTTTGAGATCACGGCGCATACGGCGGACTGTCCGGTGGCTGCTGCAGAACGTGCGGCAGACAAGCTTTATGCGGTTCAGTTTCATCCGGAAGTGCTGCACACGCAGGAAGGTACAAAAATACTGCATAATTTCGTAAGAGGTATCTGCGGCTGCAGCGGTCTGTGGCGCATGGATTCTTTTGTGGAACAGTCGATTCAGGCGATTCGCCGAAAAGTCGGAAATGGAAAAGTGCTCTGCGCGCTTTCCGGCGGCGTGGATTCGTCTGTCGCGGCAGTGATGCTGTCAAAAGCCATCGGGAAGCAGCTTACCTGCGTTTTTGTAGATCACGGACTGCTCCGGAAAAATGAAGGAGATGAAGTTGAGGAAGTGTTTGGACCAAACGGACCGTATGAACTTAACTTTATCCGCGTCAATGCCCAGGACCGTTTTTATGTCAGATTAGCGGGTGTGACAGAGCCGGAGCAAAAGAGAAAGATCATCGGAGAAGAATTTATCCGCGTATTTGAGGAAGAAGCAAAAAAAATCGGAACCGTTGATTTTCTGGTACAGGGTACGATTTATCCGGATGTCGTGGAAAGCGGCCTGGGCGGGGAATCCGCTGTTATTAAGTCCCACCATAATGTAGGAGGGCTTCCGGACTATGTGGATTTTAAAGAAATCGTGGAACCGCTCAGGGATTTATTTAAAGACGAGGTGAGAAAAGCGGGACTTGAGCTTGGAATTCCCAAATACCTTGTATTTCGCCAGCCGTTCCCGGGACCGGGTCTTGGGATACGTATCATCGGAGATGTGACAGCAGAGAAAGTCCGGATCGTCCAGGAGGCGGATGCGATCTACCGGGAAGAAATTGCAGACGCCGGATTGGCAGAGTGCATTGACCAGTATTTTGCCGCGCTCACCAATATGCGTTCCGTCGGCGTTATGGGAGATGAGCGGACATATGATTATGCTGTCGCGCTGCGCGCCGTCAGTACGGTGGACTTTATGACCGCGGAGGCTTCCGAGATTCCGTTTGCCTTACTGCAGAAAGTTATGGGGCGGATTATTAATGAAGTCAGCGGAGTGAACCGGGTATTTTACGACCTTACGAGCAAGCCGCCGGGGACGGTGGAATTTGAATAAACAAAAATGCTTAGCGAATCCGGCGTTTATGCTGGTTTGTGGGCTTTGGAAAGGTCTTTTGATAACAAATTGATAACAGTCGTTTGAGTGCGATTATTCTTGCTGTCAAGTGGTTTTCTTTTTCTTTGGTGCAGGAAGTTCATCGTACATAGACAGAAACAGGTTGCAGAGAAATTCCTTATTGTTTATATCATCGATTAGAAGCATTTCCTTTGCTCCCTCATAGGGCAATTCGTAAGTTGCTGTCGGCATAAGGGCAACCCAGAGGCTGGGTGTTTTACAAGTAAGCGGTCGTCATAAATACCGCCAATGATTTTGTCACGGAAATAGAGGATATACTCGCCCATCATTGCACGATAGGAAATACCGTCTAAATCTGATAGCTGTTCTAATACAAAGGATAAATTATCTTTACTTGAAGCCATAATACACCTGCTTTCAATCGTCTGTTTTGAGTTTGGATTTAAAGGCATCAACAATGGTATCGCTAAACTCCTGCGAAGGAACCTCCGCCCAATGCTGCGTGGTGTCAAACTTCGGATAATTGTACCGCCACTGGTCGTAATCTTCCCTGCTGATTTCCTCAGCAGAGAGCTTGTCTGCCTGCTCTTTCCAAGCGGAGAGCATTTTCAGCAGTTCGGCGGCATCCTTATTTTTGTCTTTGTTGACTTTTAAGCAGATTTCACCGTCTGATTCACTGACGGTAAGACCGTAAATGTCCTCAAGGGTAAATAAGGTGTGCATAAGCCCGATGTAACTGTCAATGTCGGGTATGTCAAGAGCCTGCGGCGCAACGTCAAGAGCCTGCGCCAGTGCAGCCGTCAAGTCTGCCTTTGGCTTGCGTGAGCCAGTTTCATACTGTGCCAGACGCACGTCTGCGCTCCGTTCGGGAAACCCGACAAGCATGCCAAGATATTTCTGTGTCATGCCCCGCATGATGCGGAAAAAATGTATTCTTTCGCCAATCGCCATAATGTTTCACTCCTTGTTCGTATGTTTATAAGGAGTATAGCATATATGCTTAGAAAAAGTCAAGAATAAGCGAAACAAAAAAGTTTAATATTTTCTTGCAAACCTATTGACAGTAGCAAAAATGTTTAGTATTATGAATTAAGCAAAAACGCTTAGAGAGAAAGGAGAGGTTGTATGGACAACAAATTTATCCGTGTGGACGAGGTGGCGCAGGAGCTTTCCGTATCAAAGCCTTATGCTTACAAGCTCATCAAGAAACTGAATGACGAGCTGAAGGAGCAGGGGTTTATCACGATTGCAGGGAGAGTAAACCGCCAGTATTTTCAAGAAAGGTTTTACGGAGCAGGAGAAAAACAGGGAAAGGAGATGGAGTAAATGCCAGTATTTAAGAATGAGGGCAACGGCACATGGTATGTGATGGCTCGGTATGTGAACTGGAAAGGGGAGCGGAAACAGAAATGCAAGCGTGGGTTTGCCACAAAGCGGGAGGCGCAGGAGTGGGAGCGAAAATTCCAGTTGCAAAATTCCGCTGACCTTGACATGGACTTTGAAGCCTTTACAGAGCTTTATGCGAATGATGTCAAGAACCGACTGAAAGAAAACACTTGGCTGACAAAGGAGCATATCATTCGGACGAAGATTCTTCCGTATTTTGGAAAGATGAAAATTAGCGGGATTGGCACAAAGGAAATCATTGCATGGCAGAATGAGCTGCTTGCCTACCGTGATGAAAAGCGCAATCCCTATTCGCAGACGTATCTGAAAACTGTCCACAACCAGCTTTCCGCTATCTTCAACCATGCAGTGCGCTATTATGACCTCCGCTCCAACCCTGCGGCAAAGGCGGGGAACATGGGGAGCGAGGAACACAAGGAAATGCTGTTCTGGACAAAAGAGGAATATAAGAAGTTTGCGGATGAAATGATGGAGAAGCCAGTTTCCTTTTACGCCTTTGAAATGCTTTACTGGTGCGGAATCCGAGAAGGAGATGCTGACGTTATAATAAGACTAAAGTTAGACAAACCCAGTAAACACAAGGGTTTGAGCTGATTTAGTCCTTTCTCAAAATTGCAACGAAGCAGGATATTGGTGGAAGGCAGCGCTGTTTTACTAATCAAATATCTCACAAATGCCTATGGCGCATCAGGGTTCCGGCAGGGATATATGCTATATGGTTTTAAAGGGGTGAAGATTGTTTTTCTGATGCAAAAAAATAATAAAGATTTTAGGTAGGACTAAATTAGCTCTTGAAACGGATAATCCGTTTGAGTATTGCTGATCTGGTCCTGCCTTTTTATTTTGAGAAGGAGGATTTACAGATGGGCTTTACAAGAAGAGAGCTGATTGAGTTCTTAGACGGACTGGTGGAATTAGCCAGTGAAGAAAACAAGGTAAAAGCAGTATTGGCAAAAGAGAAATTCTTAAATGAATTTGAAGAGACTTACGGATACGAAAAGGAGGTAATAACAGAAGTTTCAAAACTGCCGCCATACTATATAGCAGCAATGCCGGATTCCATGCAGGAAGAAATCAAGCAGAAAGTAATAGCAGCACTGAAAGAACACGGCGAATGCACTCCTGAAAATGTTGACCGTGCCATGAGTTCCAAAATCTATGACTTAGAGGATCTGATTGACATCCGTGAGTATGTCGAGCGCATGGAAGCGGAACAGAGGAAGAAAGCGGAGCAGAAAAGGAGGGGCGGCAGATGATTGGAATCGGAACAGGAATCCTGGCAGCAGCGGTGTGGGTAATGTTCTTATCACTTGCAAAAGCGGCAGGACGAGCAGACAGAAGGTTAGAGGAGATACAGAGACTCACCGCCGAAAGAGAGGCGGGTGTCGGGAATGGGAATTAACGTAAGAGTGCAGAACGCTCCGAAACTGAGTGGGATCATTGCCGCACAGGTAAAGTTAGAAAAGGATTTGAGAAGCTGTATGCGCTGCAGGTTCTTTTACGGAAACAACAGCCAGTGCCTCGCTAAGAAATGTGTCAAGGAAGAAAGCAAGCCTGAAATCGCAGAAGAGGACAAAGAAAGCCTATGCTTTGAATGTCCGTACAGACAGTCAGAAAAGTTTTGCTTTCCCTGCATGAGAAAGATTTTAAGGAGAGATAAAGCGACATGAAAAAGATATGGAGGAAAAACGGAATGGAAAAAAATATTCAAGTAATCGGGATCGATCACGGCTGGTCGAATATGAAAACAGCTTCGCACATTTTTACAACAGGGGTAAAGGAGATCACAACGGAACCCGCATTTTATGATGATGTGGTGGAACTGGACGGAAAGTATTACAAGGTAGGCGGGAAACGTCTTGAGGTCAGGGATACAAAAGTTGAGAACGACAACTTCTATCTGCTTACCCTTGCGGCAGTCGCAAAAGAACTGAACAGGCGGGGAATGAGAAATGCAGATGTCCTTTTATCGGTAGGGCTTCCGCTGACAAGGTTCGGTGCAGAGAAGCAGGACTTTATTGATTACCTGTCAAAGAAGAAAGAAGTCAGTTTCCTCTTTGAAAAAGAAAAGTATACGGCAAGGATAGCAAGGGTGTCTGTGTTCCCACAATGTTATGCGGCGGTTGCAGAGCAGTTGAAAGCCCTGCCGGAGCGTGTGGTGGTAGTGGATATAGGGAGCTGGACTATTGACATTATGCCGATACAGAACGGAAAGCCGAATGAGGAAGAGTGCATCACAAGCCAGCAGGGGCTTATCCGTTGCATGAGGACAATCAATGAAGAGTGTAACAGGCAGATCGGGCAGGAACTTGAGGAAAACGTGATACAGCAGGTTATGGCAACCGGAGAAGCATCGTTGCCGGATAAGTACATGAGCATTGTAAAGGACTGCCTGCGTGATTTTGCACAGAAAGTCTACAATACCCTGAAAGAACACGGTTACAACCTCGATGTGATACCGATTGTATTCGTAGGCGGCGGGGCGGCGGTCATGAGGCTGTTCGGTTCGCACGATGGCGGGAATATCCGGTACATTGAGGACATCAAAGCAAATGCAAAAGGGTATGAACAGCTTGGCAGGATTTTCCTTGCAAAACACCGTAACCAGATAGGATAGGGGTGGGGCATATGGCAAAACCAAATATTTGTTATCACAATGTCCGGATCAATCTTGACAATGAACAGCATTGCAGGGTACACAGGGTTCTTTCAAAGCTGAATAAGAAAGTACACAAATCCGTGAACCAGTTTATAGTTGATGCAGTAGATTTCTATATCAATAGCATGAATGATGAAAACCTTGTGGAAGATGCAGTGGAACAGAAGAAAGATGCAGGGTACATTACAAGGGATGATCTGGACGGCATACGGGCGGAGTTGAAAAACGAAGTCAAGGACGAGATTATCATGCTGCTTGGGGCGGCTTTTGGAGCCGGGACGGTAAGGGTGGTGGAGGGAGCCACGGGCAGGAACAGCATGGATATTACAGCAGGGGAACCAACTGACAATACAAAGGAAACAGATGATCCAACCATGATGGAACTGGTTGACGACTGGGGATAGGAGGAATGATTTATGGCAGGGATAGTTTTAAGAAAGACCGGAGTGGTATTGCTTACCATATTGAAATGGATATTACAGGCGGTGCTTGTGGCATTGAAGCTGGTGCTTGGGATAGCTAAACTGTTCCTGCTGTTGCTAGCCCTTGTTATGAGACTTGTACTGACTATGGTAGGCGTTCCGGCAGGCAGACGCTAAAGGAGGTGAAAAATATGTGGATGTTGAAATTCTACAAGGCATATGCCAAAGATAAGAGACTGAAAAGGATGCTTGCATACTTGGGCAAGTTTAACAAGACAGAATTATAGGAGGAAACAATGCACAGAATACGGGACAGTCCTGAACTGATATGTGTCCCGTGCAAATTATACAGAGTCTGCCCATAAGGGAGAGGACATTGGCACACGGACACAGCCTGCCTTTCCCTTATGGGGAAAGGAAAGGTGATTCATATGAAAAAAAGATTATTTCTGATTTTATCCGTAACTATCATGCTTGCTGCCGGATGCGGCAATAAGGACAATATCATGCCTGATATGGAGACGGAAGTAACTGAAACAGTAATAGACACTGAGGAACCGGATATGGCGGAGGATAAAGAAGTACCTGCTGCAGAACAGGCAGAAGAGAATACCGAAAAAGAGCAGACCGAAAAGGAAACGGCGAAAGAGACGGAGCAGGCAGAGGGGGACAAGGAGGCAGAGGAAACGCCTGAACCCAAGTCTGCAAGCCAGCCGGAGCAGAAAGAGGAAACGGAACCTGCACAGGGCAGTACAGACGTGCCAAAGCAGGAAGAAACGAAACAGGAAGAAACAAAGCCGGAAGAGACGAAACCGGAAGAGCCAAAGCCGGAAGAAACGAAACCGGAGGAAACAAAGCAGCAGGAACAGACAGTGACCGCAGTATCATATAATCCCGCTTCCGTATGCAGTAAGGCAGTTGCAAAGTGCCAGGCAGGAGGGATGATAACCACTACGGACAACCTTGCAAACCTGTTGGCGGAGGGAAAGATAACACAGGAAGAATACAATTCCTATTATCCGTATGATGGATTGGGATATTACAGCGTTTTTGTGGAGACAGACTTGAATAAAGCGTCCACCACGTCCGGCAGGAAACTTGGCAGTGAGGAGGAAATAGCGGATTATATTGCGGGGATGATGCTGCTGGAAACGGACCCTGTGTTTAATATCGAGTATGCAGGAGTGTATAACCTGAACGGGACAGACTTTTATGAGTTCCGCTGTTACAGGTAAGAGGGCATACCGAAGTATGGAAGAAGATGAAAGGAATAGAACAGAGTAACAGTAAACGGAAAATGACAAGCCATTTTATATGACTTGTCATTTTTTTGCCCTATTATAAGGAGGAGATCTGAATGAAACAGAGAATGAAAAGATTTATGGCAGGGTTCTTAGCCCTGTTCACGGTTTTTACAACGCTGTTTAGCAATGGGACAACTGCATTTGCAGCAAGTTCCAGTGCAAATATCGCTTTCTGGACTGCCTCGACAAAGACATCCGGTGAAGTGAGTGAGTTAAAGGCAGGTTATAACCACGGGAAAGTCCTGTATGCCATACTGGACGGCAATGCTGCATATTGTATGAATTTTGGGCTTTCGGCAGACGGCGGGCAGCTTATGAACAGCTACCCTAATGCAAGCACTTCCATGACGGCAGAGCAGGAGAAACTTTTAAGCTACTGTCTGTATTACGGCTTTAACAGCAACAGTGCAACGCAGCCGTCAAATGACCAGTGCGATCAGTATATAGCGACGCAGGCGATGGTATGGATAATCGTTGGGAACTTATTCGGCACAGGAAGCGGTGATTCCGCAGCAGGGAAACTGTGCGCCACAGCGCCGAACCCGACATCGTCCTATGACTATTATACAAGCCTGAAAAACAACATCAGCGCATCCTATTATGCTACAAGACCGAGTTTTTCAAGCAAGACACAGAGCGGTGCGGAAACTTATGAGCTGAAATGGAATGAGGGGAACAAGCGCTTTGAGAAAACCCTTACTGACAGCAACGGCGTACTTTCTAACTTTGACATTTCGCTGAGCGGTTACAAGGTGGAAAAGAGTGGGAACAGCGTTACCATCTCCAGTAAAGAAGTGAACACGACAGCGGCAATGGCAACCATGAACTCCACGGCAGGCGAGGTAGAGACTACTTCAAGCTGTGTGTTCTGGCTTACGGAAAAAGCAAACTATCAGGAGTTTGTTTCGGAAAGACCTAGCGCCGATCCTATCCATGCCTATTTTAAGGTCAAGACGGAAAATATCGGCTATGGGGAGATTGTAAAGACCGACGAGTCCAGCGGCGTGAAGCTGAAAGGAGCCGTTTATGGGATTTACTCCGACAGCGGATGTACCAAAAAAGTGGACACAATGACCACGGATTCCAAAGGGTATGCAAAATCAAAGGCGCTTACAGCCGGAACGTACTATGTTAAGGAGATCACAGCGCCGAAAGGATATGTACTCAGCGGCAAAGTCCACACACTGACCGTCAAGGCAGGACAGACAACCGGGATCAGCGCAACGGACAAGGAGCAGCTTGGGGCAATCACCATCTATAAAGAAGGGGAAGTCCTGACCGGATGGAATGGCAGCAATTTCACTTATGAGAAAAAGAAACTGCCGGGGGCTGTTTTCAAAGTGACAGCAGGAGCAGATATTTACAAGGCTGACGGCACAAAAGTCTATAACAAGGGGGATGTGATCGCTGAAAACCTCAAGACCGGAAGTGATGGGCAGGTTGTGCTTACGGACCTTCATCTTGGGACGTATGTGGTGACAGAAACAAAGAGCATTGACGGATATACCATCAATACAGAGCCGCATACAGTGAAGATTGAGTACAAGGATCAGACAGTGACCGTGCAGTATGAGGCAACAACCGTCCTGAATACCAGACAGAAGGCGGAAGTTTCCGTGATAAAGAAAGATTCCGAAACTGCAAACCCGTTAGACGGCGGAAAATATACGCTTTATGCAGGAAATGACATCAAGAACTATGCAGGACAGGTCATTGTGACAAAGGGGACTGCATTGCAGACTGTTACAACAGGCGAGGATGGCAGAGCCGCTTACACGGTAGACCTGCCGATTGCAAACAGCTATTATATTTCAGAGACACAGGCTCCTTACGCATATTACAGGAACAGTTCTGACGTATACAGCTTTACGTTCAACTATCTGCCGGAAACAACCGCAAAGGCAACATTTACTCATACCTTTGCAAATGACAGGACAACAGCAAAGATTCATATCTACAAAGTGGATAAGGAAACAGGAAAGGCAGTTCCGCAGGGAGATGCAAAACTGGAGGGCGCAGTCTATGGTCTGTATGCCCGTAATGATATTGCACACCCGGACGGCGCAACAGGCATTATCTTCCATGCGGGGGACCTTGTTGCAACACTGACAACGGATGAGGGCGGCAATGCAGAGGTAAACAACCTCTATCTCGGCAACTACTATGTAAAGGAAATCACACCGCCGGAGGGCTATCTCCTTGATGAAGAGGAACATGATGTCATCTGCGATTATGAGGGCGATCTGGTAGCGGAAGTGTCAAGAAGCACAACATCGCCGGAGCAGGTCATCAAGCAGCCGTTCCAGCTTATCAAAGTATCCGACAACGGGGACGACACGGAAGCGCCTGTATTGTCCGGCGCAGGATTTCGGGCATACTTGAAATCTTCCTTATCCGTACTGGAAGATGGAAGTTATGATTTTGACAATGCAAAACCTGTTGAAATTGGCAGCAATGGGGAAACGATACTCTTTACAGACGCAAAGGGGCATATTGTGACACAGCCGATCCCTTACGGCACCTATGTAGTGGTTGAGACTGTTACGCCTCACAACATGGAAACGGTAAGACCTTTTGAAGTGAGGATTGTGGAGAACCATCCGACAGAGCCGCAGGTATGGCGTGTATTCATTGACCGTGAATTTACCGCAAAGCTGCGTGTGATCAAGAAGGATGCTGACACAAAGCAGACAGTCCTTATCCCTAATACAGAGTTTAAGATTTTCAACCTTGACAAAAATGAGTATGTCAAGATGGTTACAACTTATCCGTCAAAGGTTACACACACTTCTTTCTTCACGGACAGTGACGGCGACTTAATCCTGCCTGATGTTTTGAAGATTGGTAATTATCGCATTGAAGAAGTGGCGGCGCCTTTCGGATATGCGCTTAACACAAATTATGTGGAAGTGTCAGTTGATTCCGATACGTTCTATGAAACTGATCCGGACACTTATGAGGCAATCATCACCGTGGAGTATGAGGATGAACCCGTTGTAGGGGAACTGACAGTGGAGAAGAAAGGCGAAATCCTTGACGGCTACAAGGGCGGCTTGTTTGCTGATACTGAGAAAAAGGAGTTCGTTTATAAGGAAGGCTCCCTTGAAGGGGCAGAGTTTGAAGTCTATGCTGCTGAAGATATTTTTACAGCGGATATGCAGAAGGACGAAAACGGAAACAGGACAAAGTATTACAGCAAGGGCGATCTTGTTGCAACGCTCACAACCGGGAAAGATGGGAAAGCAAGCATTTCAGGACTTCCACTCGGACAGTACCGTGTAGTGGAAACAGAAGCGCCTTATGGATATGTGCTGAACGGGGAAGAGCAGCTTGTAACATTCGTTTATGTGGACGATAAAACCCCGGTGATCCATGAAAGCGTGACATTTACCAATGAAAGACAGAAACTGGATATGTCAGTCATTAAGAAAGATGCAGAAGAAGATACACCAGTTGCGGGCGCAGTGTTCGGTCTATTTGCCGCAGAGGACATTGAAAATGCCAATGGGGAAGTAATAATTGAAGCAGGCACACTCCTTGAAACTGCAACATCTGACGAAAACGGCAGGATCGCTTTCATAAAGGATTACCCGTTTGCAGTTTATGAGGCAAAGGAAATGGCAGCGCCGAAAGGCTATGTTTCCAGTGAGGAAGTAATCACTTTTGAAACAGAGTATCAGGGACAGCATGAAGCAGTTGCAGAATACAGCAGCGAATTTCTGAATGAGCCTACAACCTTTGAATTTACAAAGGAGGACATTGCAAGCGGCGCAGAGCTTTCTGGCGCACTGCTTACAGTCATTGACAAGGATGGAAACGTGGTTGACAGATGGACTTCCGTTGCAGAAGAAGCTCATGTTATCAAGAGACTTGTGGCAGGGGAGACTTATACGCTCCGTGAGGAGTTTGCGCCTTACGGCTACCTGAAAGCAGAGGAAATCCGGTTTACAGTGGAAGATACCGCTGACATTCAGGGTGCAGTCATGAAAGACGAGGTTCCGACAGGCGCAATCATCATCAACAAGGACGGAGAATTTGTAACGGACACTACCCTTATGAAAGGACACTGGTATGATTTCATTTTCAATTACTTTAAGGACAGTCTTGCGGGTGTTGAATTTGAAGTCTATGCAGCGGAGGACATTGTAAGCCCGGACGGACTTGACACAATCTATTATGAGGCGGACGAACTTGTGGCAACTATTGTCACTGACGAGAAAGGCTATGCAAGCATTGACAGTCTGCCGCTTGGAAAGTATTACCTTGTGGAGACAAAGACACTGGAAGGATTCGTTCTGGACGATACACCAATCGAAGCAGACCTTTCCTATATCGATCAGGATACCAAAGTGGTTTATGCCGGAATGAACATCAGCAATGAGAGACAGAAAGTGCAGATCACAGTGGTAAAGAAAGAGGCAGGCACGAAAGAAGTCCTTGAGGGTGCAGTATTCGGTCTGTTTGCTAAAGAGGACATTGTGAATAAAGACGGTAAAGTTATTGTAAAGGCTGGCACTGAAATTGAACGTGGCGTGACCGGAAAGGACGGGAAACTGACATTTGTGTCTGACCTCCCTCTTGGAAAGTATTATGTGCAGGAAATGACAGCACCAAAGGGATATGTGAAATCAGATAAAGTATTCGACGTGGATGCGTCTTATCAGGGTGACGATAAGAAAGTAATCGAATTTGATGCAGAGTTTGAGAACAAGCCGATCAAAGTCCAGATTTCAAAGACTGACATCACGGGCGACAATGAGCTTGAGGGTGCAGTTCTTTCCGTCATTGATGCAGATGGCAACCTGATTGAGAAGTGGACTTCCGGCAAAGAGCCGCACATGATTGAAAAGCTGCCTGCCGGAAAATATACCCTGCGTGAAGAAACAGCGCCATTTGGGTATGTAATTGCACAGGACATTGAGTTTGAGGTAAAGGAGACTGATGAAATCCAAAAAGTGGCAATGAAGGACGAAGTAGCAGTTGGAAAAATCATCATCAGCAAGAAATCAGAGGACGGAAAGGCGCTTGCAGGCGCAAAATTTGAAATCCGTGACAAGGACGGGAAAGTGATCGAGACGCTTACAACGGACAAGGATGGTCATGCTGAAAGCGGCGAACTTCCGATTGCAACATTTAAGGATGGCAAGTATGAGGATACAATCACTTATACCGTGGTGGAAGTGGAGGCTCCGAAAGGGTATCTCCTTGATTCCACGCCGAAGGAAGTGAAGTTTGAATACAAGGACGGAAAAACGAGAGTGGTAGAGTACACCCTTGAAGTAACAAACAAGCCTACGGAACCGAAGCTCCCGCAGACCGGGGACAACATGAACCCGTGGGTATTTGCAGGGTTCGGGCTTGCGGCTGTTGCTGCCGGACTCGGCATCATCTTCTGGAAGAAGAAAAAAGATGGCGCAGAAGCGTAAGTAATGAATAACAACAGTGCATGAACCCGGCGGGGCATGTAAGCAGGATCGGCTTATGTGTCCCGCCTTTTTTGCAGCATGGAAAGGAGGACACATGACAACAGGGGAAAGGATACGGTTTTACCGAAAGCAGAAAGGAATGACCTTAAAGGAACTTGGTGAGAAAGCAGGCTTCTTAAACTGCGGGGATGTGCGCATGGCACAGTACCAGAGCGGTGCAAGGGTTCCAAAGGCAGCTACCCTTGAAAAGATTGCAGAGGCTCTTGATGTGCCTGTGGACGCTTTATGCTGCACTGCATCGGAATGTATGAAATGCAAAAGTTTCAGGCTGGAACAGTTGCAGGAATACAGGAGGGCAGGAAAGGAGGAGAGGATTTAATGATGGATTATGAGATCTTCAAAGATGTGGTAACAGAGAAATTTTTATCCTATATGCCTAAAGATTATCAGGGCATGGAGGTAAAGGTTGCTTTGGTGGAAAAGGTCAACCGTAAACTGGACGGGCTACAGTTACTGGAGAACGGGGAGAAAATAGATTCCCCCACCATATATATCAATGACATTTACGATGAATATTTAAGGACGGGGGACTTGCAGGAATCCTTGCAGAATGCAGCAGATGCATTGGACAGGGTGTTTAAGGAGGAACCAGTCTCGCCGCTTGATATGCGCAAGGCAAAAGACAATATCATATTCCAGCTTGTGAATACCGTGCAGAATGAGGATATGCTGAAAAAAATGCCGCACAGGGAGTTTCAGGATTTATCCATTATCTACCGATGGGTGGTAAACGTGGAGGACAAAGGCATTGCAAGCGTGGTAGTCCACAATGGACTGGCAAAGGAACTGGGGATGGATGAAGAACAGTTATTTAAGGCTGCTGCGGAAAACACCAGACGCATACTGCCGCCCGTAATAAAATCAATGAATGAAGTTATCAGGGAGATGTTTCTGGCTGACGGTATGCCGCCATCAATGGCAGACCTTATGATCGGGGAGATGCCGCCGCAGGAAACCATGTGGGTTATTTCAAATGACCGCAGGATAGATGGTGCGGTTTCCATGCTTTATGAAGATAAGCTGCACAAACTGGCAGAAAATGTAGAGAGTGACCTGTATATCCTGCCTTCTTCCGTGCATGAAGTCATAGCCGTATCCGTAGAAATGGGAGAACCGGAAGAACTTGCACAGATGGTTGCTGAGGTAAACATGGATCAGGTGGATCTGGAAGATAGGCTTTCCAATCAGGTATACCACTATGACAAAGACCTGCGCAGGATCACGCTTGCAACTGACACGCCAAACAAAAGGCTGGACGGTGTTGTGGCAGAACAGGGGCTTGTCTATGAAGCGAAACAGTCCAGATAGGGGGATTGCTATTATATGGAAGAAATAGCAAAAGAACTGACAGTAAAGGAGCTTTTGGAACTGGTGCAGCGGCAGGAGGGGGAATTTATTATCCGTATTGAGCCGGGAGGGGAGGAAACAAATGCAGATGCAGGAACAGGAACCCTTTAAACTGGAAGTCGTATCGGTAAGGCTGGTAAAGGATGCGCCCCTGTTTTCAGACCATAAGATCACAAGCCCGCAAGATGCCGTAAAGGTAGTGGGGGATTTCCTGTGTGAAATGGACAGGGAGGTGGTGTGTGTCATCAACCTGAAATCAGACGGAACCCCTATTAACTGTAACATTGTGAGCATAGGCGCAATTAACCAGACCATTGCAGAACCGAGGGAGTTTTTTAAGTCAAGCATTTTATCCAATGCAGCGGGAATGATCATGGTGCATAATCACCCAAGCGGTGAGCTTGTGCCTTCAAGACAGGACGTTTTAATAACACACAGGATTTTAGAATTGACGGAACTTATGGGGATAAGGCTTGCTGACCATGTGATCGTAGGCGGTGACAACAGCCAGTATTTTAGTTTCAGTGAAAAAAAGCTGTTACAGTATCCCTCATTTTCTTTTACTGCGGATTATAATGAACTGGATTTTGGGAAAACGGCAATGGTGGCAGAAAAAGGGAAAGCAAGGTGAGGCGATGGAAGAAAGGAGAAGTTTTACGGCAGAGGAACTTGCGCTTGCAAAGAGCGTTGACTTAACGGCAGTAGCGGCAAGCCTCGGCTACACCGTAAAAAAGATAGGCAGATACCACACCCTGAAAGAAATGGATTCGATACGGATTTACAACCGCACGAACTGGTTTCGGTGGTCAAGGGAACATGATAGGGGAAACAACGGCGGCTCGCAGATAGATTTCCTGCGTGTCTTTGCAGGAATGGAAGTCAAGGACGCTGTTTTCTGGCTGCTTGATTTTTCCGGATACCGGAGGGACGGGGACTGGGAAAAAAAGAGTGCCAATGTGTATGTGGAAAAAATAGAAGGAAAGCATTCCACGGAAGAAAAGAAAAAGCCGTTTGTACTCCCTGCCCGTGCAAAGAACAATGACTATCTGTATTCGTACCTGACAGGGGACAGGGCGCTTGACAGGCATACAGTGGATTATTTTGTAAGCTGCGGATTGATCTATGAAGAGCGCAGTCACCACAACATTGTCTTTAAAGGGAACGATGTGCAGGGCAAAACACGCTTTGCAAGCATGAGGGGAGTGTTTGACCGGGAAGGGAAACCGTTCAAGTGCGATGTGGCGGGCAATGACAAGAATTACGGGTTCAATA
>OFGG01001158.1_pt1 | contig 18411 bp, 20 predicted proteins | sample 1521701 | NCBI WGS metagenome assembly OFGG01 (sample SAMEA3504081, study PRJEB24116) | mouse gut metagenome | biome: mouse gut; feature: mouse-associated habitat; material: faeces | place: Denmark | collected 2011
TCTTAGGATGCGATGTGGGCAGTGAAACACACTATATGAGAGCAATCGATACCAGAGGAAGGGAACTCAGCAAGTCCGTATATTCATTCAACAATGATTCTGAAGGGTTCCGGAGTGCAAAGGAGTGGGCAGTACAGATAGCTGCTGAACATAATAAGAGCCAGATTGTACTTGGCTTAGAGCCGACCGGCCATTACTGGTTCTGCCTTGCGGCATGGATGATTTCAAATGGGATCAGCGTTGTGCAGGTAAATCCTTATGCTGTGAAGCAGACAAAAGAGGTTGAAGATAACAGCCAGATGAAGGATGACAGGAAGGATCCGAAACTAATAGCAAATCTTGTGAAGGATGGCAACTTTGGTATGCCATACCTTCCGGAAAAACTTTATGCGGAGCTTCGCAGGTTATCGATGTTCAGAGATCAGCTGAATGAGGACAGAACCCGGACAATCAACCGGATGCACAGAGAGATGAAGATATATTTCCCGGAGTATAAGGATGCGTTGGGAAAAGTCGATGGCGCATTTAGTCTGGAACTGCTGAGACAGGCTCCATTCCCGGATGACCTGATATCACTTGGTGAAGATGGAATAAGAAAAATCTGGCATGACGCCAGGCTTAGAGGACGCGGCTACAGCAGAGCAGGAGAAATCTTACAGTATGCGAAAGTAAGTGTCGGGATTAAGGATGGAGCCATTGCAGGCAAGGCAGCTGTAAAGTGGTTTGTACAGAAAATCCTGGAACTGGATGCCGAACTTGCTGTCATAGAGAATCAGATCAACCAGAAATGTCAAGAAATACCGCATGCCGGTAACATTCTAGAGATATCAGGAATCGGAGAAAACATACTTTCCGGAATCCTTGCAGAGATGGGGGATATTTCGAGATTTGATGATGTTAAGGAAATACAAAAATTAAGTGGATTAGGTCTTGTGGCATGCAGCTCAGGAAAGCATAAAGGAGAAACCAGAATCAGCCACAGAGGACGCAAACGGCTCAGATATTGGTTGTTCCAGGCGGCAAAGTCAGCAGTGGCCCATGCGGAGGAATTCAAAGAACTCCATATATACTATACGACACGAGCCGATAATCCACTGAAAAAGATGCAGTCATTGATTGTGATAGCCTGCAAACTTCTAAGGATAATCTACACGATTCTGAAGAAAGGTATAGTTTATGATCCGAAGAAGATGTTGATGGACATCAGGCGTGTGGAAAAGAAGGAAGCGATTGTGGCATAATACAGTCAGGAGCATCCTATATTCCAGAGCCCTGCCGGGTTGCGGATGATTCCGGAATCGGGCAGGGTTCTGGAAAGAAACCCGATAAGGATGGAGTACTACAGGTACTGCATTAGTACAAAGACCAGCTGAACGAGGCGGGGTGATGCGTCCACGGAATATCCGTCCCCTGTGGAACAGGCAGGTCAGTAAAATCAAAATACAAACAAGAGCTGTAGCCTGCAGTAGTTGTCTCCGTAGGGCATGACCCTGTTAGAAAGCTTAGCGGGCACTCGGTGTATGAACAGGTGGGACGAAGGAAGTTGGTACGCGATACCATTAGACACGGAAGGTTCACCATCATAGTTAACAGAGGATTTATAGCCTTTATAAAGCGAAACAATAGGACGCTTTATAAACTATACCCTTATTTAACTATTCAGTACAAGATACAATGACTGTCATACACTTTTGGCTCTGTTTTATGAGGTAAAAATTTAAAGAAAAGTCTGTAAAATCAATAATTTAGGACTTGACATTATAGGAAGGAAATTGTACATATGGTAAACAATCGTATTCGTGAACTACGCAAGAGCCAGAACATGTCGCAAGAAGCCCTTGCGGAAGTAATTCACACTACACAACAGGCAGTAAGCAGAATGGAAAATCACGCTTATGATATTCCTTCTGAATCGCTCATAAAAATGGCAGGCTTCTTTGAGGTTACTACCGACTACATACTTGGAATTTCTGATGTAAAACGTGATTACAACGGACAGTACCGCATGAATCAGGAAATGGATAGGTGCTACGATATTGTCCGCCGTTACCAGAAATTATCCGAAATTAACCAAAAGACACTCCGCTGCATACTTGAGCGCTTGGAGCAGGCGCAAAAGGAAAGCGAGGAAGCATCTGCAAAGGAAGTGGATAAAAATGCTGAGGATAGCGATCTGTGATGATGATTCCAAATTTACCGGGGAAATTGAAGCTCTGGTATTTCAGGAAAGCCAGAAGCTGGGCATCCGTGTGGAAACCGAAGTATTCTCTGACGGCAAAACCCTTCTGAAAAGTGTTCAGGACGGCGAGCATTATCAACTTATATTTATTGACATTGAAATGAAGCAGGTAGACGGAATAACGGCCGCAAGGCACATCCGTGAGATAGACCGAACGGTACTACTGATTTATGTATCGGGCTATGATAAATATTTAAAGGAACTGTTTGAAGTGGAACCATTCCGCTTTCTCTCTAAGCCTTTAAACCCTGTCCAGTTCGCCCGCTATTTTAAGGAATCCTGTAAACGCATCAATGAGACGGAAGTATTCTACCAGTTTACATTCAACAAGGAAATACGAAAAGTGTCCGTAAGGGACATCGTTTATTTTGAAAGCAGCAACAGAATCGTCTATGTCCACCTGAAAGACGGCTCTGATGAACACTTTTACGGAAAGCTCAATAATGTCGAAAAGGAACTGGCAGCAAGCAGGCAGTATTTTCTGCGCATACACCAGTCCTTTTTGGTAAATTACGACTATGTTAAGAAAATGAATTTTTTCAATATTACCATCAGTTACATGGGGAAGGAAATGGAATTGAAAATCAGTGAGGACCGGCAAAAGGAAGTGCGCCAGCAGCTTTGTAAAATTGCAGGCGGAAAGGCGGTCATAGAAGAATGACTGAATATTTAACGATAATATCAGAACTGTTCCTGTCGCTGCTCCATCTCCTCATAATCCGGAAATACATGAATGTATTTTTGGGACCGGAGATCCGGAACTTGAAAGGTTACATAGAGTGGGGCGCATATTATGTTTTTCTGCTCGTAAGCAATATCAGTTCCATGTTCCCGCCCCATCTGTTATTGGTTGGGAACGTCCTGCTGATATTTATGATCAGCTCGGCTACCCGTAAGAGAAGCATTAAGCAGCACTGCATATTTTCTTTATTGATATGCACGGTATGGATGTTAGTAGAAGTCATTGTCATAATGATACTGGCATTTGTCGGTTTTGATTCCAGAACGCTTCAGGATGCCGGAAGTTTCATATCTAAAATATGTATGCTGCTGTTATCAGTCATCATAAGCCACTGCATCAAGGATAAGCACTATTCCGAAATTCCCCTGCTTTACTTTTTGAGCATTTTACTGATACCAGTCAGCAGCATTTATGTGATGCACCATATATTCCTTATTGCGGCTGTTCATAATGAGTATATGATTTTCTCCGTCACAGCGAGTTTCCTGCTGCTTATTGTAAACTATATTATCTTTGAGGTCTACGACTGGATCAGCCGGAACGCCGAACTGCGTGAGCAAAACCGACTGTATGCGCAGCAACTGGAGCTTTGCAGCCAGCAGGCAGAAGAACGTGAAAGCCTCTATCTTGAAATCCGCAGAATCCGGCATGATCTGAAAAACCATCTTTCCGGGCTTCTCGGAATGATTCAGACGGGGCAGATCGGCGATGCAGAGGAATACATACTGCGAATGTTGGATATTGGCGCCGGAAATCGTCCGGAGGAAGTTTCCCGCAGCGGTAACATCGTCATAGATTCCTTAATCAATAATGCATATGCCGCAGCGCAAAAAGATAACATACAGTTTGATGTCAATGTTCTTGTACCCGCATCCCTTCCATTTGAGAGCGGGCATTTGGCCATAATTTTAGGAAACCTGCTGGAAAATGCCCTGGAAGCCTGCCGGGATATTCTAGGCGAAAAAGGGGTTATATGCCTTGATATTTCCTATGCCAAAGACATTTTTCAGCTATGCATAAAAAACAACTATCAGGCAAAGCGGAAAAAAGATAATATCGGCCACTATCTGACCACCAAAAACGACAACATACATCACGGCCTTGGACTTTCTTCCATAAACCATGCCGTTGTAAATTATCATGGGCAAATGGATATAACGGACAATGGCAATCTGTTTCAGGTCATTATCATCATGTATGGTTCATGTTCGGAGAAAGCCGGATAACATATGACTGATTTTTAATTTTATTGAAGGAGCTGTCATGGAACATTTAGCAAAAAGGTTAGCAGATTATATATGTGAAAAAGAAATTATTACCGAGGAAATGACGGAGATTTACCAGTACGGCTTCCAGTGCTTTCTGGAACTGTCTGTGAGTACCGTATGCAGCATTATAATAGCCCTGTTTCTAGGTATGCTGCCCGAATGCCTTTTCTTTTTCCTGCTTTTCATCCCCATGCGCTCCTACGGCGGCGGCTTGCACATGAAAACATATTTTGCCTGTTTTATAGGCTCCTGCCTCATACTCACAGCTTCCCTGCTGGCAGTAAAATATTTTACAGTCCCCATTCCGATCTCTTTTACGCTGTATCTGTCTGCTGCCATACTTATCCTGTTCATCGGTCCGGTTGACCATCCAAATCGGAAAGTAGATGCACGGGAAAACCGTACATTCATTAAGAGAACCTATTTTACGATGTTTGTCAGCTTTTTACTGGCTCTGTTTTTCATCTTCATGCAAAATACAAGATATATGCTGCTTCAAACAATCGTATTTGTTTTTATCTCTGCTACTTCCCTCATCGGACGTCTGATATACAGGCAGACTTAGCTTTCCTTTTGCAACACAGCCTGTATTTTATCCTGCCAGCTTAAAATCTCCCGCTTATACTGCTCCCGCAGGCTGTCCGGCACTTCATCATCAAGCCGGCAAATATCATCATAATCTTTTCGTGGGAGCAGTTCCCTGTTTTCGTAAAACCACTGCCAGCGCCAGTTGCGAAGCAGACTTTCCGCCATAACCTCCGGCGAGGAAAATATTTCATCAACTATCATTGACAGGTTCTGTCCTTCCGCTTTGCTCAATAAACCAACCAGGGACACATATCCCACCTGATAGATATACGCAATATGGTAATCCTTCGATTTTTCAAGGACATCCGAGAAAACACTTATCAATTCTTTGTATTTGTCCATCATACACTCTCCTTCGTCCAATGCAGTAATGTGTGCAAGCCACATTTCCCGTAAATATGTGTTTTGAAACCTTACCGAATTTTATAGAAACAATTTAACCCTTGTGAAAACCTATATGTACAAAATCTATGCATACATATCTATTATAGCAAAAAATACATTTCGACTACATTATCTGTGCAGAAAACGACTTTATATTGCAGAAAAAGGCAAATTTCACACGTCGTTTTCCACCTTCCGCACCCATTCCCTTACTTTTTCAACAAGTTCCTGTTTCCTTTCAAAATGCAGATAATGTCCTCCCTCCAGACGCAACACTTCACTCATATCCGTTTCTGTAATGACCTCCCTGTGCAGCGTTTCCCATGTTTCCAGCAGCTCACAGTTATCCCCCGAAACGAACTGTAATACCGGAACTGTTTCAGGAAATTTCATGTCCCTCACAGACTCCAGGCCAGCCTCCATATGCTTTAGTTCATTCATAATATCTTTGCTGTATGCGTAATCCATGGATAATATGCGGAATACTTCCAGCTCCCTCTCTGAATATGGATAAACGGCATCAGCATAAATGGCATTTTCAGGATGCCCAATGGAAAGCAGGCGGGTAATTCCTAAAGCATTTACTGTTTTCTGGAAATATGCTGATAACTTATTCAATGCTTCCATGCTGATCGGGAGCGGCTCTTCATCGGACTGTTTGGGAACAGACGGATCAATCCCTATAAAACCCTTTACTTCCTGCGGGTATGTATTCGCCCAGTACAGGGAATACATACCGGAAAGCGAATGTGGCATTAAATAATACTGATTGCAGCCTAATTTTTGGGTACACTCACGCAATTCTTCCACCACAGCACTAATCTCACGCTCTGTTCCAACCCTGTCGGAAAGCCCATATCCAAACGGCTCTATGGTTATAACCCTGAAATCCTTTGACAGTTCTTCCGCCAGCGGCAGAAATTCCAGAACAGGCGAGGGCGATCCCCAGCCGGGCAGCAATATGATTGTTGTTTCGTTGTCCTCTCCCTTTATATCCACCACCATATTATGCCCCTGCACCTCGATAACCGTTCCGTATGCAGCTTGTATTTTAGACCGCTCTGCCTGCCTGCAGATAAAATTCCAGACCATCAGTGCTGCAGCAGTTCCCAGCAAAATCAAACCTGCCCATTTCATAATCTTCAATATCTTTTTTCTCATGTTCCTTTCCCCTTTCTTTTTCACAATACTTTCTGGTGTACAGTCAATCTCTGAAAATACCATTTTCTTGATCCTGTCATTATTAGTTGAGTTTCTGACTTCCTTGTTTTCTTCAATCAAAACTGAAGCATTATCAAGCATATCGCTTATCTTAATCTGCATTGCTTTCATATCCCTCTTTAATCAGATATTTTTTTAGCACCTCTCTTCCACGCCGCAGTCTGGTCTTTACCGTTTGGGGATTCATCTGAAGCTCCTGGGCAATCTCATTCACTTTTTTGTACTGGTAGTAGTACGCCACAAAAATCTTCCAGTCCAGCGGCTTCAACTGCTCTAAAATCCTTGCTATAATCCTCTGCTGTTCCCTTTGGACTACTAGCTGTTCCACGCTGCTATCAATTATCAGAATATCATCCATTAACTGTAGATTCTGCACTTTGGCACTTCTCATCCAGTCCTTCGCCTTGTTCCTTGCGATAACTGCTATGTATGCCTTGATACTGCTGTATTCTTCATAATTGATCCTTTCAACCGTATTCCACAGTGAGATAAATGTGTCTGTAACCACCTCCTCCACATCTTCCTTTGTTCCCTTTGAGCTTAATAGGTTTCTGACAATGGCAGTGACATAAGCGCTATACAAATCAATTATTTCTTCAAATGCTTTTTCATCCCTGTTCCGTAACCTCTTTAGTATGCTCTTTTCGTCCATTCCTCCAAATCCTATCTGCTCAAATTTTTTATCAATACGGCATCTGCAAGAATTTGGTTTCATTTTTTGGCAAAAAATGGAAATATTTTAACTGCTCTTATAAATTTGCGTACTACAATTTTTTTACCAAAAAAGGCGCATAGAATCCCCTATACACCTTTTTCGTCTTTCTTGTATATGCTATAAGAGCTTGTCCAATCCTGGGGCATTTCTTCAAGCATACGTACTAAATATTTCAGCTGATTTACACCCTTACTGTTTAAGATATTTAGAATACGTTCTGTTATGGGAATTTCATTAAGATTTTCATATAAGAGATATGAAAGAGGGACAACCAATGCATCTGCAATTCTTGCAAAGTTTTCCAACGACATTGTTCTGCTCCCATGTTCGATCCGCTTGATAGAATCAACTGAAAGCTCCGCTTTCTCTGCCAGTTCAAATTGGGGTAAATTCTGCTTTTTCCGGTATAATTTCACGTTATCGGCAATAATGTACTTTATATCCTTCATTTTCTGATTCTCCATTCTTTTCATTTATTTGTGAGATGAAGAATCCGAAGGCGGTCCTCTTTCCGACCTTCGTATGTATATATCCCAATAAATCAGCATTTTTCACAGTAGCAAAAAAAGAGTACACCGCACCGACCTGCCATGTCGATTTGTGTACTCGTAAGCTGCAGTATTTACTTTTCAGGAGTATATTATACTGTATCAGACAGCGCATATAACCCTTAAAGAGCAATCTATGTAAAATCTAACCATCAAAAATTAAGAAAAAATACACCCAACAACGTTTATTTGTTATCAGGTGTAATCTAACTAATATTTTTCATAGGTTTTGTGCTGTATCATGTTTTTGGCACAGCAAAATAAATCATACCAAAAATCAACTAGAATAACAGCATCTTTGCAGAAAGTAGACTATTTTTGCGGAAAACGGCAAAAAGTCTTTTCTTCGGTATCAATCACATAAAACTGCGGATAACAATTTAATATGTCATAAAAAACCGCTTAGTCTCTGATATTCCAGACCAAGCGGTTTTTTATGAACATATACCTCAAATAATTAACAAACTGCGCAAAAACTTAATATTCGTAATTTACAGTCACACTTAATGTTACCGTTGAAACAGGATATATATTTCCATGTGTTGTGTAACCCGAATTTATAATATAAGCCTTCCATGTACCGTCAGGATCTTCCCCATTAAATGCACTTATATTATAATCTGTTGTACTGGAAGTCGGTCCCGATGCAGAATATACCGTACCTTTCGGACTAACCAGATATACCCTATATGGATCTGTACCGGATGATACCCTATATGCAATCTTAACGCTCGTAATGGACGCACCTTCAGGTACACTACCCGATGTAAAAGTAGACTCATTCGACTTTCCTCCACTAAAAGCATTCAACTTAGTTGAACTCTTGCTGAAATAGCTTGATGCTGCAAATACCTGCATTGAAAACATCATGCATACCATAATACATGCCATAACAGCCGTAAGTGTTCTTTTTGTCATTGTTTTCATATTATTTCGCCCTCCTAATAGTATAATATTTGAAGTATATGCCATATTAAACAAGTATCTATAGACCAATCATCTAAACACTGTAATCAATAGATTTGCTTTCAAAGGTATTGCCTTTCTGCATAAGAGTATTCTCTATTGATTCTCTCGTAATGCCGTCTAATGCACCAGCGGGTACAGCTTTACCGTTTTCCCATGTCGGATCAACCGCCTTAATCGCTACCACAATTGCCTGCGAATACGCCTTACGATATTCGCCTAATGTCCAGCCTGCTGACAACCTATCATCTTTCTTCATTTGTTTATACATATCAATATAAATTTCCGTCTTTCCTGTACCATCCGTCATTCCATTCTTGTTCAAATAATTATTTTTTACATATTCAAACATTTTATCTCGGCTACTTTCTGGAACATCAATAATCTTTTTGTAGCTATCACCTGTTTCATCTGTTACAAGAAGACCTGTTAATCCCGTACTCGAATCAACCCATTCTCCTCTTGAATTGTAGTTTTTCATTAAATTTTTTATAGCTTGAATACATGTAAACATACTACCAGTACAGCCATCCTTTGTCATTTGTTGAATAACTGATTTATATTGTTTACTGTTTGTATCAATACCGGCTGCTTTCAACTGTGACTGTATACTACTGCTATTTAATTGCGAAAACTTAAACATACCCGGTAAGGTTGATCCTGTTCCCCATGTTGTGTTTGTTCTTCCAAACATACTTTGAATGAGATAGCTATTATTTGTTATATTTGTCATAATAATATCCTCCCTTAACCAATAATTTAAAATACATTTATCCCTTATTGAAAACTCTTGATAAATTTTACTACTTTTATAATAACCAAATGCGGTCAATAGTCAATTACCCTTGCAGAAAATGGACTGTTTCTGCAGAAAATGGCACAAAAAAGCCTTTCAGATGTTGCACACCACTCTGAAAGGCTTTCTATATCTATATATTTTATGCAATACAAGTTTCAGCTCGTCATTATTTGACACATCAATTATAAATTTTGATCCTCTTTCCGCTTCGGTCTTTTAGGCTGATGGATAATTCCAGAGCAAATAGGCGGATCTCCCCGTCCACCTTTTTCAACTTCATTACGAATAATTTTCTCTACTATCTTAAGCACCATTTTTTTGTTTGTTTTGTTTCCCTTCACTTTTCTTATACCTCCTGTTTTATAATTTTTGCTAAACACATCAAGAATGCACATAATATGACAGCCATTGACATATAACCAATATACAAAAGGTCAGCTTTCAAAAAAACTAAAACTGCAATTACCATTGTCTCCACAAAAACCAAAAGCCTTGCCGCTTTTTGCGACTTCCTTAATTCACTTTTGTTCATGTCCATATTAGGGTGGTTTATTGTTCCCATTATGCAAACCAAAAGTATTGCAAGAAATAGTAACCCATACATAGAAGTCGGCTTTTTACACAGCATAGGCACAATCTGCATAACCACAATATAAGTTATAACCGTCCCTAGATAACACTGCCAAAACTTATTCGCATGAAATCCCCCAGTCCGTTTTCTCAGTGAAAGAAAGAAAACCACAAAACAGATGGTATGCAGAAAATGCCTGAATAACAGCCCTAAAAACAACATAGTTCCAACTGTTATAGTATGTTCAATCATACCTATTAATGCATATTCATAATATTTACAATTTGATTTGCTTATTATCTTCTGCATCTCCATTTGATTGACGATCCTTAATGCCACTTTCTCTACCATAAATGTACCTCCTCATATAATTATTTATTCAAATACCTACTAAGGGGGGTAATAATTCCATATTTCATGCTCTCCCACTTTTATAATAGCAAAATATAGTTAATGTTCAATTCCCCCTGCAGAAAATGGACTGTTTTTGCAGAAAACGGCACAAAAAAATCTTTACAGACAGGCTTGCTATTCTGAAAAGATTTTCTTATACTTATTCTGCTTTTTCCAACATAACATTTAATTCATCACTTTTCCCTATCAAATCATCATATCTCCCTAAATCTGCAACCACTCCCTCCTTCAGTACAACGATCTGATTCACTTTGCTCAATGCCTCTTTCTTATGTGTTATCACTATCACTGTTTTGTCTTTCAGCCGAGTATCTAACAATCCGTTTATCTGCTGTTCTGAATAAGCATCTGTGTTTGAAGTTGCTTCATCAAATATAATAATCGGCTTGTCATGCACCAATGCCCTTGCAAGGGCTATTTTCTGCTTTTGCCCGCCGGAGAGCATTGCGCCGTTCTGTCCTACCTGATAATTCAATGATACCTCTGCTATAAAATCCGTGAGCCCGCTATCTTCACATATATCAAGAATTTTTTTATCCTCTACTTGTCTGTAAAGACAAATATTATTCCGAATGGTATCATTAAACATATATATATCCTGACTTACAACAGAAATCATATTACGATATTTTCCTAATTCCATATCTGCTATATTACTGCCAGACAATAATATCCTGCCTTTAGTTGGCTCATACATACGCAGAAGTAACTCAATGATAGTGCTTTTACCAGAACCATTCTTTCCTATAAATGCTATCTTGCTTCCTTGTGGAATTAGCATGCTAATATTTTGCAGGACCATTTTCTCTTTGTCATAAGAAAATGAAATATTTTGCAACTCAACATCCCCATACTGTGGCAAAACAATAGCATCCACATTATCATTTTCCTCTTCCAGCTCCATAAACTTATAATACCGCTTTGTGGATGGAATTATCCCTGATAATAGATAGCCAATATTTAATATTGCTGAAATTGGTCCTGTGACATACGCACTATATGTAATAAAGGCAAATACATTCCCTACTGAGAGCTGCATATTGAATACCATGTTAGCGCCAACAATATATATTAAAGACGTTAAAATCCTAACCAATATGGTATCTGTTGTACTGTTCCATTGGCTAAGCATTTGCACTTTTTTCTGGCTATTGATCACCCGCATCTGTTTATCGGAAAATTCTTTATGTTTATCATCAAAAATGCCAAATAATTTAACTTCCCGTATACCTCCAACCGTGTCCCCAAACCAGCCTGCGTACTTTTGATTTTCATATATAAAACCATCTATAAGTTGTTTTCGCTTCTTTGCAAAATACTTCATTATCACACATTTTATTGGAATAAACAGCAGGACCAATATTGTCATGCGATAATCCAGAATAAATAAGCCAATTATTCCTCCAGTCATACTAAATGCTTGTGTAAACACAAAAAATACGCTTTCGTCGGCAATAGAAGTCATGTTGCCAATATCCACATTTATGCTATCAAATATTTCAGCATAATTCTTGTTACTAAAAAATCCCACATTCATTTTCATCAAATGAGAAAAAGAGCGCTCAGATAACAAATACTGTATTTTTGCCGAAATATCAATTCTCATTTTTTCTTTTAATAGATTGATAACAGAACATATCATATATACTGCAAAAGAACATAACACCAACTGAATAAGTAATGTTTTATTCCCACCAATAAACCCATCATCCATAATGCTACTGCTTAGTAATGGCACACACAGATTCAATCCGGTAGAAACGATTAAGCAGACCATAATTACAGCAATTGTTTTTTTGTAATTACTGATAAGCACTATTAATCTTCTGATCGCCTCTTTATTGCTCATCGTTCTCTCTGCCTTCCCCTTCTAACAATTCTATTATATAGCTTCCAACAATTTCTATAGAATCTGCAACCGTCCTACTCCCATATTCACTTGATATGGCCACATCCTTTTCCGTTGTGTCTATGATAATGTCCGGTAACAGCTTAACATTCTTTGCTGCTAATTTTTCATCAATTCCACTAATATCATACAATAATATATCCCCCAGTTTATAATGCAGCTCATTCCTGATAAAATTGCTAATCTCATCTGCATCCGCGATTTCCGTAGGTATATATGTAATTCCATATAACTCATATAAAATGCTATGAGAAATACTATATGCATGGTAATCCTTTTCCTTAAACATCTTTTCAAGTCCATAGATGTACTTTAAGGCACATACCCCCTTTATAAAAATTACCGGAACCCCTGATATACCTTGTTGGGCTATCTGGTTATAGTGTATCTGTTTTATCCTGTTATATTTTGACCAGACATATCTATCATTGCCTACATAATCAATTACATCATCGCCAATATAAATAATATTTTTACCAGCCTCTGACCACTTTTTTATATCATCTGCTTTTTGTGCTATAACAGTATCCGCAATGTCAAGCGATATTTCCATTTCATTGTCAACTATCTTGCACACACACCATTCAGGAATCAGTCCATTTATATTCTGTACATATGCCTTTGACGCCCAATCAACTCCAAAGCAATTAATTTTCAGCAACTCATTTCCAAACATATTTCTAATTGCTATTGGACTAATTCCTTCCTCGTACACATTAATTATTTTTGCTGTAAGTTGTGGAGCTGCTACACTATTACACCAGCTTGTCGTTTTTTCTATGCCACTTATGCAGATTTTTTCACTACCCTGAGTTTCAAACAATCCAAAACCTAAATTAACATCATACCTTGCAACACATCCCCTTTTTTCTTTTTCATCAAAAGCTCTGACACCTAATACATTTGTAAAACTTGCAGGATAAGTTACATATCCTTCATTAGAGGTTGCACCTACAATAACAATTCCATTCTCTGTACAATGATTAACTGCACTCAGTAACAATTCCTTATCTTTAAAAAAAATACTCCCTAAACTCAAATTTATAATATCAACACCGTTTTCTATGCACCACTCAAAAGCAGTACATAAGGATTGGATATTTCCCTTACACTGCCTGTTAAGAATTGACACGCTGCTTATCAAAATATCTTTTTCTGCATGTTTGACTATTACTTTAGCACATCCTGTACCGTGAGAATTATTTTTACATACATCTAAAGAATCGACTGCCTTGCCGTTTCTTATTTGTATATTCTTATATATATTGATTTCATCCCCACATATTCCGTCATCAATGACACAAACATGAATCTTCTTAATTGACATTCTTTTCTCCGGTTTTACTTACAATATATTCTAATAAACAGTCATATTTATCAAAGTTCCCCTCTAATACAAGCGGATTGAAATCAATATGAAATTCACTTTCCAATTCCATATAAAGTTTCAACAAGTCTCTCGCCTGCATTCCTATACAATCCCTTAACAAACTCTTTGAACGTTGTTCATCTGATAGTTTGTAAACCGCAAAAGCCATTTTTTCTATAAACACATTATCTAATCTTTTTTTAATGCTGTCTCTATTATCTTCCATACGCACCTCACATAACATCTAATGAACCGTATTCTTCCAGTATATCCATGATCTGATTAAATAACAAACCACTTTTAATATCTGATTCGCCAAATATCTTATATTTTTCCAATAAATCATCAAACAGCTTGTCTACATGAAAGTATTGTATCCATGCTTCCTGCAGTGATGAATCAATAACTCCCGTATATGTAGCATAAAATAAATCAGGAATCACACCAAAACGATATTTACAATATTTTTTCTGCTCTTCCAAAAACTCATCCGTATACTGCATGTTATACATATTTAGTATAGATACATCTGGCTTTATAGCATTAAAAACTATACTTGCCATTATTCCAAAATTCATTTTATGTTTTTCACTTAATTCCATCATCTCGCCTGGAACGCCTACTATGACAATATCAGGTTTTTCTTTTCTAGTTAGACTACTTATATAGCTATTAAACTCAAATACTTTTGCTGTATAATCCAAATTTTTACTATACATATATTCTGGGAAAATATGAGTACCAAATAATTTCCCTTCTCTACGTGAACTTATATATAATACTTTATACCCTGCATTTTCAAACGAGCTTCTTAGATATAACCCCACCTGAAATTTCCCTACATATGGACCTATACCGGAAATTGTAATAACAGGAATATCTATATTGTTTATTACCTTACTATCAACGAAAGCTGTTTCATCACAAACAAATTCAAGTTCTACAGTTTCTTCTTTGCACGCTTTTTTTAACACCTCATAATTAACATCCAAATCATCCCTTGCACAGACGATTTTTATCTCATTTTGTGAAGCCACATTGACAATTCTTTGAATCACATCATCTTCCAGTTTTCTAAACGAGTTAATCAATACAAGCGTATTAATATTTTTAAACTCAAATTCATTTAAGGCATGTAATTGTTTTTCCACACCATCAACATTCCACCCTGCTAAGGTTATGTAATATGAAATTTTATAACATTCTTTTCCCAGTTCAATATTCTGATTATCCGGAAGAGAAAGAAAATCCTCATCAACTGGAAATACGGCTATCTTTTCATTTCTCATGAATTTACTCCCCCTTTATCCTTTTTCCAAATGTTGAACCACACTCTTTTAATGCAATATAATCCTTTAATGACTGCTCTGCTGTATACCTTGAACCGTTGCATTTACTTAACCTCTTACTCTTTGACAAATGATCCCCATCAACAGCCGAGCGTAGGCACTGTGTACAAAACTGGAATGCCCAACATTTTTTACATTCATCTTCTGTTAATTTACCAATATTCAACAACATTTTAATCTTTTCAATATCCAGACCATCATCTAAATTTCCTATTCTGGTACATTCTATACTCTCATCAACCCTCTCACAAGGATAGAAATAACCATCTGCATTAACAAAAAACTTATGTACCCCAATTAAGCAAGGTCCTCCCGGATGTGAATATTTTTTATTTTTTTCCAATCCTATTGTTCTTTTTCCTACCATTTGCTCTACCTGCTCAATATAAGCTATTGTTAGTTTACTACCTACATTATCTAATTTTCCGCAGCTCCATAGAAAATTTTTAAACATTTCATAGCTATATGCCATCTTAAAAGATTCATCTTGTTTCAAATCATTTTTTAATCCCTCTGTGCTAATTAATACCCCTCTAGCATTATTCTTTTTAAGGGATTCGTAATTCATAAAAAATTCATTTGAACAATTAAAATCATTTGTAGGATCTAAGACGGCATTAAAACTAATATGTTCTGTATATTCAGGATATTTTTGTAGAAAATGCTCAACATTCTTCATGACAACATCAAACGAACCTTGTTTTCCATCTGCCATAACCCTGTTTTTATCCTGTATTTTTTGTGGACCATCAAAACTTATCGTTACATAAAAATCATTTTCCACAAAAAAATCCATCACTTCATCTGTCAATAACGTAGCATTAGTCGTTATAGTAAAACTTAAATCCTTACCATCAAATATTTTCTTGGCATAATCCACACATTTTTTCAGAAGTTCCATTTCAAGAAGTGGTTCACCGCCATAAAAACCCACACTAATAGCAGCAGATAGACTACTATGTTTATGTAAAAAATCAATCGCCTTTTGAGCTGTTTCAAAACTCATCCTTTTATTACTATGTACTCTATTTTCGTAACTTCCAGAATAGACACAATACTTGCAACGTAAGTTACAATTTTGAGTAACTTGCAAAGTGATTGTTTTCATACTATTTTTAAGTATATCCTCTATATATTCATTTTGATGATACTTTATCTCATAATCATAAATTGTTTCGCTAAAAATATCATATTTTAGAAGCTTATTTACCTCATTCTCTAAATTATTTGGGATCTGTATATAATCTTCCTCGTCCAAATTTTTTAACAATTCATATAAATCCTTACTTATACCAACTATCATTCTAGTATTCACATCATACAAATAAAATCTGATATATAATTTGAAAACAAATATAAATGGTTTTTTAATTTTCATTTTAACCTCCATTTGAAAAGAAGTTAGACTGCATATATATTAGCAGTCTAACCCCATTTCCATACATCATAACCTGATTACATCACGGCATGACTACAATAAGAACGGTACAGATGGACTCTTTATCTGCGCAGTCTGAGTAGACTGAAATGTAGTTCCTGTCGGATCATGGCTTGTGCTGCTGCATTTACAAGTAACCGGAAGACAGTAGCATGAAACACAAAATGCAGATAAAGTATTCTCATGTGCTACAACTTTTTTACCTAATCTTTTCATTCATTTCACCTCCTTCATAGTTCATTCTATAAGAAATTTTCTTATTAGTTTACACTGCAAGAAAACCTTATAGTTTCATTAAGCGATTTCAATATCATGCTTTTTGGTAAATAAAGCTATTTTCCTCAATATAATAGACTATATTTTCAAATCCAGATTAGAACCAACTTGCATGTGATTCTTTACATTGGTCTGTTCCGCATTATTATCCTCTGCAATTTCAATAATTGTCTCAATATCTTCTTCGTTCAGTAAAACTGTGTTATCTTTCGAGTCAGTAATCTTTTCATCCAAAAACTGCTCTACCCTGTCTGGAGTTGTTTTTTCATCTTCCTTTATAGTCAACTTTTCTTCTAAAGCATCTTGTGATTCTTTTTTCTTTTCTGCCGCCTTTTCCTTTGTCTTTTCAATCAATTTTTCAGAATTTTTCCGTCTTTCTTCCCGGAGCTTGTCGCTCATGTTTAGCATAAAATCATTTCTGACAAGTGCAATTTGACGATATTTTCCGTTTTCGTCTATATAATCATGCTTAAATACAACACTCCATCCACTGGCATTCATTACACTGTCCAACATATTCACAGCTGATTCGACACCTCTAATCAGTTCTTTCATTTCTTTTTCTTTCTTTGGATCTTTTTGCATCTTATCCAAAAGTAATGGATTGATTGTCAAAGTTTTACCGCTTTTTGCTGATGAAAATGTATTTCCAATCTTGCACTCAACGCTTGGAACAAGCTTTGACAGTTCATTCATATAATCCGCTGTACTTTTTGACTTGCTACTATTCGCCGTTTCTGTTGTCTGTTCTGTATCCTTTTTCTTTGTACCAATCGCTGTGCTATTACCTGCCATATACTGCGCAGCATAACTACCATAACTGTTCATAACTTCCATTGCCATATTATCATCCTCCTTGACTTATAATATCTATGCTTTAAAATCCACTCCTCCAAGAATGCCATCAAGCTGATCCAAAATGCTTGTGTCAAAAGAATCTCCCGGTTTCCAGCCTGGATTTTTTTCTTTCACTAAGTTTGCTAATTTTGTAGCATAATCCCCTGCCATATTATCTAATGTCCAACATACAGAAGCACAATCTTTAGGAGCAATAGTGCTTAAATATTTATTAATGACATCATTCCTTTTAGTTCCTTCGGGTATTCCCAACCCATTAGTGCTAATAAAGTCCCGTTTTACTACCTCTGCTAAGTCTGTCTTAACCTTATCTGACACGGATACGATTTTTCTCCAATCGCTCCTTCCCGTAATACATCTTTCCGCTTCTTCTTTTGAACGCCACGGTATTCCATTCTCGTCGTAATACATATTACTGTTTCTATATTTAACATTACCACTAAAATTAATACCTGTCGGCTTAGGAATGCCGGCTTTGCTGCCGCTTGTTTGCGAAAACAATTTATTTATTAGTGAATTTTGTGAAAGCCATTTCATGTTATTACCATTGATATTCATATAATGTTCTCCTTGACAAAAATAATTTGCAGTCACATCGCTTCATAATTTAATAACTATAGTTTACTGTTAATGTTATGGTGGCAGTCGAAACATCGCCTGCAGTTACTATCCATACATACCAATCACCCGCCGGATTTAATCCAAGTCACGAACCACCAGCCCTGCTGGTGGTTTGCTGTTGGCCCTACGGGGCCGA
>OFGG01001161.1_pt1 | contig 18384 bp, 14 predicted proteins | sample 1521701 | NCBI WGS metagenome assembly OFGG01 (sample SAMEA3504081, study PRJEB24116) | mouse gut metagenome | biome: mouse gut; feature: mouse-associated habitat; material: faeces | place: Denmark | collected 2011
GACAGAACAAATAGTAGCAATAAAACGTAGTTTTATTTAAAGTGGATTATACTAGGCATTCCTCCCTGCGCACCGTACTTCTCTGTGGAAAGACTTGCCGCAACATTTGCAAAGCGCAGTGCCTCTTCCACAGAATATCCACTTGCAAGCCCAAACGCAAAAGCCCCGTTAAAGGTATCACCAGCTCCTGTGGTATCTACAACACGGGCAGGCCTTGTCGGAATCCGAAGAATATGTCCGTCTGCCCAGGCTGCAGCGCCTTCCGCCCCAAGGGTCACAATCAGCTTTCCGCCTTGTTTCTCCAACAGAGAATCCAAATCATTGTTTCCGGGGAATAACAGGGAAACCTCATGTTCATTGGGTATTATATAGGAAATATTCTCCAGAATTCTCTGTGGGAGCGGCACCACCGGAGCCGGATTATATATAACTACCTTACCCGTTTCCCGCCCGATAGCAGCAGCATACTCAACGCTCTCCATCGGAATTTCATTCTGCAGAACAATAATATCAGCCTCCAGAATCGCGCTTTTTCTCTCCTCCAGATAACCCGGGGTAACAAATTCATTTGCCCCCGGAATCACTACGATTGAGTTGTCCCCTTCCGCCACCGTAATCATGGCAATGCCGCTGGACTCGCCGGATATCCGACTGATATGCGATGCATCAACACCATTACACCGCAGATTTTCCACCAGCCTGTCCGCAAACGCATCTTCACCCACACAGCCAAACATAGCGACATTTCCTCCCAGCCTGGCCGCAGCAACTGCCTGGTTTGCCCCCTTGCCGCCGGGAATATATTGCAGCTCCCTTCCGGAAACTGTCTCCCCCTTCCCAGGATGCCGTTCCGCTTTTGCTGTCAAATCCATATTAATAGAGCCGATAACAGCTATCTTTTTCATGACTGAAACCTCCATTATCCCCTAACATCATCCTTGCCAAATAACTATCACAGACATTTTAACCTTTCTTCCCACAAGTTAATATAACTGCACCATATGGCTCGATTGCTTCCCTGCTGCCGCGCAGCACCGTCACATCCGGGCAGACCAGGGAATCTACGGACAGACCAGGTTTTTGCTCTTCCGCTGTATAATTCACCAACACAATGTAATCCCTGTCCTTTCCCCTGTGAAAAGTGATTCCCACATAAGGATTATTCTTATGAATGCCCTTTGTCTTCCATATATCTCCTGCCGCCGCCTGATAAAACCTATAGTATGCCTTATCCAATCCCTTTTCTTCTGTAAGCAGCATCTCTTCCACAGGAAAATTCAAAAAAAATATCTTTCCCTTGCCGTACTGCGCCACCCCAAACAGGGGATTTTCATTTTCATCCGAAAGCAAAACTTCCGCCCTCGTGGCTTCCATTTCTATCTGATAAGGCTTCTTATATGGAATTTGCTCATCATCCCACATCACACATCCTTCCTTCTGTACCCGGTAGGCCCGTACCACTGTAAATCCCGTCAATTCTTCGAATTCCGTAAAAATTCCGTCATTTATGGAAATATACAGTACAGCCCCTTCATACACCTTCCATTTCAGATGTTCATAACGCCTTTTGCTCATAACCGCCATGCTGGCAGAAGGCAGAAAATACAGTCCGCTATCCGGCAGTTCCTGCTCACAATATGCAAAATCCAGCGTAATTCCCGCCTGCTTTGCCAGAAGATAACTCATGTAGGCAATGCCCCAATGGTCCTGTCCCCTGCTTAAGATGCAGATACCATCCGTCTCCCTGTAGGGCAGGATAAGCTGCAGCGCATCCAGTTCTTTCCTGAATTCCTTCATCTGCAGCAGCGTTGGCTTCGGCTGATGCTTCCTGTCCGTCATTCCCAGTTCGCGCTCACACATATTCCAGTCATAGGGCGGTGCATCCAGATGGGACTGCTCATGGGCACACCACCAGAGCAGTCCCGGCGCTCCATGGACCCAGTTCGACCACAGATTTACCTTCAAAAAACCCGCTGCCTTCTCTTCCGCGCATACCATAGGACCCATGCTTCCCAGTTCTTCCACCAGACAGGGCTTTTTGCCTACCGTACTGTAATACTGCGTCTGCGCCGTGGCATGAAGCAGTGTTCTGAAATCATCCAAAGGTGTAAGCAGACAATGCTCCACCCAGAAAGGGTATGGATGTGTAGTCAGAATATCCGTCATCTCCCCCTGGTCCTGAATATTCCAGACACCCTCCAGTTCCAGCGAATGCATGCCAGAGACGATCGGTCTCTCCCCGTCACAGGCTCTGACGGCATTGACGACCACAGACGACCAGCAGCAGGACTCTTCCCTATGTACGGCCTTGTCCATACAATTACACTCATTCCCCAGATCCCAGGCAAGAATACTTTCCTCCGCTTTCATCCTGCTTACAAATCCCCGGACAAACAGCTGCTGAAAATACAGGGCTGTCGGATCGGTATAGAGATTCTTCCCAAACAGCGCGGACGGTATATACAATCTCCCGCTCATCCAGCCTGTAATCAATCCTACGATCAGTTTCAAGCCTTTTTCCTGCGCCATCCGACAGAACCTCTCAAACCGGATAAGCATAGTTTCATCCAGATAGCAGGGATTAACCGGAATATCATCTCCTGCCATCCGATATTCATACAGCCCGTGGCTTCCTCCAAACGCAGGCTCCACAGGCTGGAAATCCCGCCAGTTAGGGAAAACCCGAAGTACCTCAATTCCGTTTTCCCGAAGCAGCGCCAGATCCTTTTCCACTGCCTGCTCATCCCAGTTTCTCCACATATCGGCTCCTGCATTAGAAGCCCAGTAATTCACACCTAAGAGAAAGCTGCCCTTTTCATTGATGGATTTTTCTGTCATCTTTGCTTCTCCTTATCTCTGTTTTTCCTCGCCTCTGTCTCTTACTCACAGGCCTTCGTCCACCTTTCTTTCAGCAGATAGGCTGCCATCTTCGGCTGCCTGTTCCTGGTAAAGACACCCTTCTTGTTCCCATCCACCCTGGTAAGTCCCTGCTTCGTCTGGAAATCCGCAAATGCCCAGACATGTTCCCCGATCATAAAGTCAAGCTGGTCAAAAACCTTATGAAATTCATTCAGGAACGCGCATTGAAATTCTTCGGAAAATGCGACAGGAGGCATCTTGTGCAGCCCGGCAATGGTATCAGCGCCGTACTCCGTCATGATTATGGGCTTGTGATACTTCTCGTACCACTCCAGCATTTCCTTCTTCACCTGAAGTCCTATTACCTCCAGATGTCCATGGTCGGAGTACCACCCGAAATACCTGTTGACACAGATCACATCCAACCACCGGCTTACCTTATCAATAGCGGGCCACATGGTATGCACCATGGTGACAGGCCTGGTATGATCCAGACTTCTCATGGTCTCAATTACCGTTTTAAAATAGGGTACTGCTCCATCCTCCCCGGTATCCGCCTCATTTGCCACACTCCACATGACGACACAGGGATGATTTTTATCTCTCGCGTACAGATCTTTCAAAGTATCCAGATGGTGTTCCAGGGTTTTCTCATTCACTCTCGTTCCGTCAAAGACCTTTTTCTCTCCCCAAAAGCACATGCCCACAGCGGGAATTTCATCAATCAGCACAAAGCCTTCCCGATCCGCCAGCATCATCATTTCTTCCGAATAAGGATAATGGGAAGTGCGGAAGGAATTCGCCCCCATCCATTTCATAAGATTAAAATCCCTGACATTCAGCGCAAGATCCATCCCCCTGCCATGGACATCACTGTCCTCATGCTTTCCAAAGCCTCTGAAATAAAATGGTTGTCCATTGATCAGAAAGGCCTTCGCCGTCACCTCAATGGTGCGGATGCCAAAGCTTTCTGTATAGACATCCTCTTCTCCCTCCACACGCAGCCGATACAGATAGGCTCTCCCCGGCTGCCAGAGTTTCGGCTCCTGTACCGTCAATTCTGTCTGATTCCCCGCATTTTTCTTTTCCGCAACCGCATTCCCGTCCTCGTCCAGGATCAGGATCCTCTTCACGCTGTCCGTCCCGGTTATGCTGCAGGATATGACTGCTTCCGTAAAATCGTTTTTCAGCGATGTCTGAATCACGATATCTTCAATATAGCGCCTGGGTGTGGTATACAGTTTCACCGGCCTGTGGATACCTGCATAATTATAAAAATCAAAAAAGGTGTCCTGATAATGATATCCTTCCGGATACCCGCTTCCATCCTTGGCGACAATCTCTCCGCTGGGAAGGCAGGTCCAGTCCAGAATATTGCGCAGGGCTACCGTCAACCGGCATGCATCCTCCATCGGCTCCTTTGCGCCATCTCCCTGTTCGATAAGTTCCGTAATATCTGACTCAAAGGGAAGGAAGCCGCCTTTATGCCTTATAATTTCCTGTCCGTTCAGCCAGCACACTGCATGATGCGCAGCACTGCCGAAGCGGAGTACAATGCGCTTTCCGCTCCAGCCTTCGGGAATCGCAAAATTGGTTTCATACCAGACATAGCCCACATGCTCCCTGTCCTCTGTCTCAGTCATAAGATCATTAAAACTTGACGGAACCGCCATTGGCACCACCTCTTTCAGCGGAGACTCATACCATTTTTCATCAATTCCGCTATTATTCCTGTCAATCTTAAAATTCCATATTCCGTCCAGACTTTTCACTTCTCTGACACGATTTTCAATTGGATACAGCATCCTTGTCCTCCATACACCAAAACGGCGCTTTTATGTTAATGATTAATAGAATCTTATACAATTGAAAAATAAAATAAAAGTTTAATTTAGGTAGTTTCCTGTCCCATTTCCATTTTATAATCATATATACACAAAAACTCCCCATATTTTCACATAGGGAGTTAAATCCTGTCATCATGGTAAGGCACATGTAGCTATTAGCTATTTGTCTTAATAAATAATGTTGAAAACGGCTGCTATTGGCAGCGTATATGCAATATTCACCTCTACAGCTCGGTAATACTGTTTGGTAATACCGACATATTTATTGACTAACACCTATAATCTATCACTTAAAAACCTTTGAAATACTGCGTAGTTTTTTTATGCTATAAAGTAGTGTTGGGTGTCATTATAAAAATATGGCTACAAAAAATAATTACTGGGGCTGTCACAGCTCCAGCGGACTTTGAAAGTTGCTAATTTACAAAAAGAGTATTCCATATTTTGATATGTTATATGGAAGGCGGAATTATTGGTTCATTATTAGAGTTAATAGAAGGGGTTAAAGATACAGATTTTGAATCCGTTATCCCCAGGACATCTCCCTGCTGAACAAGGGCAGGGAATTCCTTGAGAGGATGATCGGGCGCTTCTGCCGCTGCTACGGCCTGCCCCTGCCAAGGCGCTACAGGAGGCAGGCCAGGAAAGAGTACCTGGCATTCGCTAAGTGCAGGAAGCATACGGCAAAGAAAGTGCGGGCAGCGATCCGTAAGCAGCTGGGGTATGTACGCCGGGACATCGGATACCTGGAGCAGTTCATGTCGGAGGGCCTTGTCCCGGACAGGAAGGACATCCCGAAGTTCCTGACCATACTGAAGATGTACGGACAGCAGAAGTACATGTACGATCATAAGGTGCATTCCGTCCCTGACCGCATCGTGAGCATCAGCCAGCCATGGCTGCGCCCCATAGTCCGGGGCAAGGCCACGGCCCCGGTGGAGTTCGGTGCCAAATTCGACCTGAGCCTGGACACGGAAGGGTATGGACGAATCGAGAGGATATCCTTTGACCCTTATAACGAGGGGGCCACCCTGCAGGAGGCTGTGGAACGCTTCAAAAAGCGTACCGGGCACTATCCGGAGAGGGTCCTGGCAGACCAGATATACAGGACGCGCGACAACCGCAGGTACTGCAAAGGACATGGGATACGCCTGTCGGGTCCCCGCCTGGGGAGGCCGGCCGCCATAGTCTCCGCCACAGCCAGGAAACAGGAATACCAGGACAATACAGACAGGATAGAGGTAGAACGGGTTTTCAGCCTGAGCAAACGGTGCTATGGCATGGGGCTTATCGTGACCAAGCTGGAAGAGACCCAGCTGACCACAATCGCATTGTCTGTATTCGTGACGAACCTCTTTAAGATTCAGAGGCGGATACATTCTGCCCTTTTACGGATATGTCAATTTTTTGACACAAAATATGCTGTATTAAGTTTTTGCGTGGCTTAGCTGAACTTAATCAGCAGACACTATTTACTCATACGTTTGTCGTGGGAGATGGGGGTGCTTCGGCACTCTTATTTTTTTGCGGTTTTTAGACTATATCATATGGCATTGGATAGAACCGGAAGCAAATTAAATATAAAGCTCATTCCCTTTCCTTGTTGAACAGGCTTTTTTCATTGCCAATGCCGCAACAGAAACCATAGCCCCATTTACTTTACGGGATGACTGCGGGCATTGTACGACACAGCGCATACAGGAAATACATTTTTTACTGTCCGTAACTTTTGGATTTTCTTTGCTGATTGCCTGTGCAGGGCACTGTCTGGCGCAAAGACCACAGTCTGTGCAGTTATTGTCCGCTTTGGGTACTAAGCCGATTCCAGCCGCTTTCTTGTAGGGGCGGTTTCCCGGAATCTGCGGTGTGGAAAGACTGGTCAGATTACTGTTTATTTTCTCTAATATTTTTTTCGCAAAGCTGCTTAATTCTTTTTTATCCTTAGTGTCCGGTCTGCCTGCAGCGTACTGGTGCATAATAGAATGTTCTGCGATGGCGGCAATGGCAGCAATGACCTGAAAACCGCTTTTTTCAACAGCATCGCTTAATTCAATCAGGGTATCCTCATATGCCCTGTTACCATATACGCAGACAATTACACAGGGGGTATGACTGCCATGAATATTTGAGATTCTCTGAGTGGCAAGGCTTGGAACACGTCCGCCAAAAGACGGAGCTGCAATAAGCGCAATATCATCTTTTTCAAAACTAAGCGAGGAATAATCGGTTTCTGCATTGGACAAATCAATTTCATTTACAGGCAGTCCCCATGTATTTGTTATGGCATCTGCAACCTTTTTCGTTCCTCCTGTCGGGCTAAAAATAATCTGTGAAACTTTCATGCTTGCTCCTCCTGTAAATCTAAAATTTACACCATTATAACAGGCGCATGGTGTAGTGTCAAGATTTACAGCAATAAAAATATATGCTACAATCTAACGTGGAAAGGAGTAATGTCATGCATATCAGTACAAAATGTTCGGTTGCGATTCACTGCCTTATTTTTATTTATGAATATGGGGATAAGCAGAAGGTAACCAGTGAACTTCTGGCGTTATCAACCGGGATCAATCCTGTCACAATCCGCAATATTATAAGTTCATTGAAAAAGGATGGCATAATATCTGTGAAATTCGGGACAGGCGGAACAACACTGAACTGTCCGCCGGATGAAGTGACCTTATACCGTATATGTAAAGCGATAGAGCCAGCCTTTAGTTCCAAACTTATAGGCATTCATTCACTGCCTTCGCAGCTATGCCCCATAGGAAAAAATATCCATAATGTATTGGACTGCTCTTATGAGAAAATAAGAAATGACCTATGCCAAAGTTTAGAAAGCATCACATTAGGAAACATCATATCCGATTATCACCGTATTGAGCATAAGCCGGATTAATACTTATGCCTAACCCGGATAAACCGGAAAAGTTTTTTTGCATTTCCTCCAAATTTCAAGTACAATATAGAAAAATATTGGAGAACGTATTCATGTTACTTACGGATAAATATGATGAAATTATCCAGGGGGATATACCTGGGTGGAGCTATGCAGAAGGCATGACCAAAAGGCCGTTCCTGCCGCAGGTTGAACTTCTGTTCCTGAAAGACCTGCTGGTACTGGAAGTGATCAGCCGGGGTGAATACATGACTTTTTTTAGCGGCTCCGTCTCCATGGGATTATTGAACGGGTTCAAGGAACTAAACGAGCATACGGACGAATGTTTGCCTATCATGTCCCGGCAGAAAGCAGTGGGAGAAGTTACAATGCAAACCTTATTTCTTATGAAGAAAATCAATATGGGAGTAGCCGCAAAAATGAAAGAATATGGAAGTATGCGGGCAATCGGAAGGAGTAATCGACAGCTTGTAAAAATGATAATTGCTATTGTTCTGCTTACCGCAGCCCGCAGCGCCTACGTTTTTTGACAATTGCTTTAGCAATTTCACCTCGAAGAAATATCCTGCGCAATCTGCATCACTTATTTTCCTGCAATTCCTTAGAATGGAGAAGAAGCAGCGTATGTTTTACACAATCATATTTGCAGTCATACTGGCGCTCTATGGGCTGATTATCGGCAGTTTTTTGAATGTATGTATCTGCCGTCTGCCCAGAAAAGAGAATATTGTGACAACGAGAAGCCACTGTATGAGCTGCGGGTATCAATTGAAATGGTATGACTTGATTCCGCTTTTTAGCTGGCTGGCATTAGGTGGAAAATGCCGCAGATGTAAGGCCAAGATTTCTGTACAATATCCTGTGGTTGAGACACTCAACGGTATACTGTACCTGATTGTATACTGGCGGTTTGGTTTTCGTGTTGAGACACTGTTGTACTGTCTGATGGCGAGTGCATTGCTGGCACTGAGTATAATTGATTTTAGGACTTTTGAGATTCCAGCAGGGTTTAATGTATTTATAGCAGGGTTAGGGCTGGTACGTGTACTGACTGATTTGTCAAATTGGAAGGAGTATGCGATCGGCTTTTTTGTGATAAGCGCACCGCTTTATCTGCTTTATATCATAACAAAGGGCAGGGGAATCGGCGGCGGTGATATTAAACTGATGGCGGCGAGCGGATTGCTGCTGGGATGGCAATGCACGATACTGGCGTTTATTGTGGGCTGTATTATAGGGTCTGTGATTCATGTACTGCGCATGAAAATCACAAAAGCGGACCGCGTTCTTGCGATGGGACCGTATCTGTCCATCGGCATCTATATCTGTGCCTTGTGGGGGACACAGATGCTTGACTGGTATTTATCGTTTTATAGATAAATAAATTTCACCCAATACGTAGAGAGAGAGGATGATGAACAAATGGCGAAAATGCTGAGCATTGAGATTGGCTGTTCTGCGACCAGAATCGTGGAAATGGACTATCAGGCGAAGAAACCAAAGGTATACAAGTGTGTGGAGGTGCCAACGCCCGAGGGTGCTGTCAGGGACGGCTATCTCGAGCCCGCGAAAAGAGAGCAGCTCAAGGAGGCGGTCAGAAGCGCATTAAAGACAAATAAAATCAGAACGAAGCGCGTTCTTTTCACAATCTTTTCTGGTAAGATTATCTCGCGTGAAATCGTGCTTCCCGGTGTGAAGGAACATCAGATCAATGCAATTATCGAATCAAATGTTACTGAATATTTCCCGATTGAGCTGAGCGATTACAAGATTTCCCACATGCATATCTCGACGTTTCGAGAAGGGGAAAATGTGGGAAAACATAAGGTTCTTGTCATTGCAGCAGAGAAATCGCTGCTTGAGGGCTATGAAAAGTTTGCAGAGGAAATTGGGCTGAATATTGTTGATATCGACTATGCGGGCAACAGTGTGTATCAGGCGACTAGGCAGAATGCCGGCGCAGAGGCAATTATGGCGATTAAGGTCGAGGCGGAGAATGCCCTTGTCACGATTATGAAACAGGGGATTCTGGTGATGCAGCGCACGGTAAACTACAATATCGGACACCAGCCTGACGAGCTGGTTGACCCTGAGGAGGCGCTGAGAGTGCTTGTGGGCACTGTCATGCGTGTGATGGATTTTTACATATCCAATAATGAAGAGAGCAGAATCGAACAGATTTATCTTATGGGTGAAGGTTCTAGGGAGTCAAGGGTGCTTGACATGCTGACAGAGCAGACACAGCTGCCCTGCCGCGTGCTTGAGAATGTACGCGGAGTGACTTTTGGCAAAAAGGCTGATGATGCGGCGGCGAATCTCTATGCGTCTGCCATTGGTGCAGGGATCAAGAGTGTCGGTTTTGATGCGGAGAAGGAGAAAGAGCGGCATGAGACAAACTATGTGTCGGCTTCGATTTTGATGATAGTGTTCTTTATTGTGACGGCTGCGGCATTGCTTTCAATGTCACTAATACCGTATAATACGGCAGTTTTAGAGCAGAAGGAGCTCCAGAAAAGACAACAGCAGTTAGAACCTGCGCGGATTGTCCACGATCAGTATCTTGGCATGAAACTGCTGCTGGATAAGGTGCGTTATGGACATGCACTGACAGAGCACAGCAATGATGGTGTGCTTGAGTTTCTGGGCGAACTGGAGGAAAAGCTGCCAAGCGATGTGGAGGTAACAGAGTTCTCATCAGATGATGAGCAGTGTGTGATTACAATGCGGGTGGCAGATAAAGAAACGGCAGCAGGTGTTATTAAAATGTTCCGTGAATTTGAGTCCCTGTCGTCCGTTACGGTGGACAGTATTACGGAGGAAAAAAATGAAGATGGAGGGAGCATTCTTGAAGAGGACGGAAGTGCTACCATTTATTTTAGTATCAATTGTGTATATACCATTATAGAACATACAGATCCTGCCACCGCTGTTGCAGCGGCACCAAGCGCCGCAGAAGCAGAGAGCGCTGAGTAGGGAGGGAGAGAGCGCATGAAAGAGAAAAAAATAAAGGAAAAGAAAATAAAAGAAAAGAAAATAAAAGTCTCAAATACGAAAAAGCTCAAAAATTATTTAAACCAAAATACCTTTCTAGGTATCACGCTGGCTGGCACAATGGTGTTAGTTATGGTATATGTATTTGTGTTTTTGGATTATCAGGAAAAGACAGAGGAGCTTGATGCATCGAATGCGGAATTAAAGACTACGCTCACAGAACTGGAAGAGTACTACAATAATATGGAAAAATATGAGACAGAGATCACTGATTTCAAGACTGCAATCCGTGATATTATGGCAGCGTATCCAGCAGATGCCAGAGAGGAAGATATTATCATGCTTGCGGTTCAGATGCAGGAAAAAAATGCGATATCCTATGAGAGCGTAAGCATGGAAGAGAGCGAGATTTTGTATTATATTCCCAAAGAGGAGACATTGGCGGCAGAGATTGAAGGGATTGTTGATGAACTGGTGTTTGTCGAGAAAAGGGGCACGTATCTCAATTCAACCAATTATGATAATCTCAAAGGATGTATTGCGCAGATTTATGATTCGGCGAACCGGATTGGCGTGAAGGAGATCTTGTATTCCAAGAATGAATCAGATGGTACGCTGGACGGCAACATTACGCTTTCTTTTTACAGTGCAAAAGGAACAGACAAAGAATATGTAGTGCCGGATATTGCACAGTATATCAGCGGTACAGATGATTTGTTCAGATCAGATAAAGTTGCTGCAAGCAGCTATGAATCAGAGGGCGAGGGTGAAGATTTGGAGGCAGATGGAGAAGAAAATGCGGGTGAAGAGAATGTGGAAGAAGCGAGCCAAGGCGGGGAAGAGGCTGAATAACAGCGGCATGTCATTGGTTGAGGTCATTGTTGCCATGACGATTTTTGCGATTGTTACGGTGCCAGTGCTACATGCGCTCACGACCTCTGCGGTTTATAATCAGAAGGCGCGCAGGCGCCAGAATGTGACAGCGCTTGCGGAGAGTGTCATGGAGAATTTCAAGGGGTATTCGATTGACAGCCTTGAAAATGAGGTGTTTCATAGTGGTATCGCCGGGGCAGAAATGCTTGGACTTGAGATTGCCAAGGATACAGATATCGGCTTTGCGTATGAAGATGCCACCAAAAAGGATTCGGCGATTACCTTTCAGATCAACAGGGTCAAAAGTGACAACAAAGAGTACAATATAGAGATCAAAGCGACGCCGTCCGTCAAGGGAGAGGAAATCTTTGAGATTGACAATGCGTCAGAAGCCAAAGATGCAACCTATGAGGATAAAACCCCCTACAATGCAGATACATATGAGAAAGTGAAGGCGAATTTTTTGTCAAAGGCTGGGGCGATTAATGATATGATCTTAGGAGACGGCAAGCGGGATGAAAATGGAAATCTCTATACAGTTGATACGTTGAATCACGACAAGATTAAAATAACGAAACGTGAAATGCTGTATAAAATCCGAAAGGAGGGAGACGAGTACGTTGTGATGCTCTCTGCCGCGTACATTTACCAGCTACAGAACCATGAATGCTATATGCCGTATGAGACGCCTTCCGCTCCGCCGCCGACAAGCGAGCCGGATGATGAAAATTCTGGTACGATTGAGACAGAGGCGCCGACGGAAACAGAGTCAGAGCCACAGCTCGGAGACTGGGTACTAGAACCAGAGGACAAGTGGTTTCAGAGTTTTGTGCATTATATGGATTTGATAGATACAACAGGAGCTCATGATGGCTATGATATTATAGAGAATATTGCAATGCATGATATTCCGATCTATGATTCCAAGAACGGAACCCATGATGAGAGGGACGACACGATTCTTGATGAAATGTCGAAAAAGAATATTATTTATAGAGGGAAAGATCTCAAACGCCTTATCATATACTATTTTCCAGCCTACAAAGGGGAGACGGGATATGACGAGAATTTCAGAGATGTGATCAAGATAGACAATCAGACAGATTTAGAGCTGGACTGTTATCTGATCAAGCAGAAAAATCCAAATTTGACAGAAACCAAACTGACACTCAAAGAGCAGGGGTATGCGCCTGTAGTGCGTGCTAAGGGTACAAAGATGCGCCTGTTCCACAATCTTGATGAAAATCTTGGGCGCAGGACTGGAACGGCGAAAAATCATATCCAAACATCAGATTTTAAGATAGTGGAGAACTATACAGGCTCAGATGCATTCAAGAAAAAGAAGGTAATGACTTATGAGCTGGATTTGAAAGTGACAGATACAGAAGGGCATGAGCTGACAAAACTGCGCGGTACAATGTATGAAAAGTATCGGGAATACGAGGCAGATGCTGTTGAATAGAGGTGTGGTAATGAAACAGAAACGATGGAAATATATTCAATTAAATAACAGTGGTTCTGCGTTGATCTCCGTGGTGGCTGTGGCGATTTTTCTCTCTGTGATTGCCACCACGATTATCTATATTTCAGGGAAAAATTATCAGATCAAGGCAAATGACTATCAGAATAAAAACACATTCTATCAGGCGGAGATGGCGCTCGACGAATTAAAAGGGGCGCTGGCTGCTGACGTATCGGAGGCTTTCAAATATGCATACAGGGAAGTGATGCCGGAATACGTGACAAAGGAGAGTGGAGACAAGCGGAATCAGGATTTTCATACGATCTATTTTGACTGTTTGTATTACATGTGGACAGGCGCTACAAAATACGGAACAGATATTGGAAAAGACGAGATTACAACACATGTAACAGTACCGGGTGAGTCTGTTTATACGACAGTGGAAAATTTTGCTGCGGATTTGCCCAACTTCCAGCAGTATTTTATACCGGAGAACAAAATTGCGGAAGAGGATGAAAAGATGTGTGTTGCACTGGACCCGGAGACGCCGGGAAGATTTATTCTCAAGAATGTTCGTGTGCGGTGTTCGCAGAACGGATATTCGTCTTACATTTGTACAGATATCGCGCTCGACCCGCCGGCATATTATATGGGACGTTCCAATGCAGGCGGTGAGGAGGAGGGCGCAGAACCCGGAGATGGGTCTGTGCCAAAGGATATCGAGAAGAAGAAGCTCTATATGGGAGATTATATACTGTATATGAACTGGCATAAATATTGATTGGACAGGGAACATCTGAAAGGGGGCAGGCGTGATTGAGAGAGCTGCGGTGGCAACATAAAACAGATAATAAGGGAATGTCCCTTGTGGAGATTATCGTTGTGATAGCGATATTGAGCCTCTTTATTGGCAGTGTGTCGTACAGTATCAACTGGGCAAGCGGGAAGGCGGCAGAGGAATGCGCGCAGAAGCTTGCCTATAATCTAAAGCAGGCAAGAACAATGGCAATGGGAAAGAACAGTACGACCATTACAGTCAAAAAGGATGAGGCAGGAAATATCATCACTGAAATGAAACTTGTCACGGATACGGGCGATGCTGCCACAACGACATCAACGAAGGTTGGGAACAGGAGTGTATCTGTCAGATTTGATGACGGCTCCTCGGAGAGTGAACTTGGGACTGGGGGTGTGGTGTTTGTGTTTGACAGGGCAAGCGGTGCACTCAAAACATTGAATGGGGCGGAGGCGAATACCGCATCACCAAAGTTTACGGTCTCCAAGGGCAGCACCAGACGGACGATTGAGATTGTTCCGATCACAGGCAGGATATCAGTTGGTAAATAACTGTTTTATGTTGGATGAAAGGAAAGAACTATGAATAAAAAATTAGGAGATAAAGGACTGTCGCTCGTCGAGGTGGTCTGTGCAGTTGCAATCTTTGCGGTGATTGTGGCTACGGTCGGCGGTGTGCTCGTGTTCAGCGCGAGAAGCTACCAGAAGGGAAGCACGGAATCCGAGATTCAGCAGGAAGCCCAGTTTGCGGCAAACAGAATTGGCGGCATTATCCAGAACGCCATAGAAGTAAAGTTTGAGAGCGGAATACTGAAAATGATCAAGGGCAATGTAGAACATGCAGTCTCTCTTGACGGGACAGACTTGAAATATCAGGAGACTGTGACAGCGGAGGATGGAAGCCAGACAACAAGCGGTGCACAGATTTTGGCAGGAAATATTGCGGCATTTGCGGCGGACGTGAGTGAGTTTGAGAAAGCGCACACTGTGATTTTGGATATGACAGTATCCAAGAATGATAAGAACTATCCTGTCCGGTATACCATGAATGCAAGAAATGAGGAAATCAATGTGTCAACAAGCGCTCTGCCGCCCAGTGCATCAATCTATGTTTCGGACAGCAGTTTGATTCTAGTGCCAGGTGAATCGTATACTGTCAGCGTGGATGTCAGGGGTTCTGATAAACCGTTTGAGGTCTCGGAAGTAAGTGCAGGAATATCAGTTTCTGAAGCGGCAGACCACATTGTAGTAACAGTAGACACCGCTGCCAGAAGTGCAGAAGCGGCGGTAAAACTTAGCGTGAAGGACGACGGTGCAGAGCTTTGCACGAAAGTGATTCAAATTGACATCCGCAGTGTTAGCAAAATCACATTGGACAAAAAACGCGGTGCAGACAGCAGTGAGTATACCTTTTATGCGAATGTGGCGTGCACAAATGCCGCAAAGGTTGCAGGCGGTTCGAATGAGGAGAATTATAAGAACCCGTATGCCGTGGAATGGAGTGGCAAAGTGCTTGTATGCGGCAGTACGCCGGGGAATTTTGATACAGAGATTGGCAGCTTTGCCATTTTAGATGAGGACGACGGAACAGGGAAAAGTAAATTTTCTTACAGTCCTGAGGTTGCAAAGTACATTTGTATTGATGATAAGTATCCTGAATATGAGAACCGCGAGGCGGAAAAAAAATCAAAACGTCCCTATCTGAAAGTTAAACTGACGGATAGTTTTGACGCCAATACAAAACTTGTAGTGAGGGCGACGGCAAAACACCCAAGCGGGGTCAATAAGGCGTCAAGCGCCTATGGAGAGACAAGCTGTTATGCGGAGAAAGATATTACAGTCGCAAAATTAAAGAGTACCAAAATTTTGATGATACCCGGGCAGACATATACATTAAACGGTGTGCGTGTGGCGAATCCGGCGTGTACAATATCTGTGGGAAGTGAGATTAAGACGCCAGATGAAGCGGGAATCATACCGACATTTGAAGATGGCAATAAGCTAAAAATACAACTGGCAAGAGAAGCAAAAGGTGACAGTAAGGGTGTGATTACCTTAGACATTCATTCTCAGGGCAGCACGGCAACGCAGTTGACGGTAGAGATTTATGTCAGAAGGGTAACGCCTGTTGAGCTGACAGGAGATGTGAATAAAGGAAACCTCAAAATTGACTGCGGCTATTCGAATACGCCAAATGGAAAATTTGGAAAAGGCGCAGAATTACAGTTAAAGACAAGAATAAAAGGCACCAAATTAAATTTTGCAGATTCTGCGGATTGTATCAATGCAGAGACACAGGCGCAGTATGATGAGTACACGCCGTATGCCGTTATGTTTGAGTGGGAAATGAGACGGGCAGGGCAGACCGTATCTGGAACCAGGGGACAAGAGCTGGTCACAAAGGATCTGGGGCAGACAGATTCTTCAGGCGACCCATGGAAAAGCAAATATAACAATGATTATTTTTATATACATAGCTTTGTCGTCAATGGACAATCGCCGGCAGTGAATATTATATTAAACAAGGCATGGGGAAATGACTGTGAATTTGTGCTCACAGCGAGGGCGCTGCATCCCAATATGGACGGACTAACAGGAAGAAACAAGTTTGGCTATATTTATACAGAAAATGACACGACGTATATTCAAGGCTCGTATACCTTGAAAAAACAAGATGCAATCAAGGTGGCGAAGGATAATATTATCGTAGAGCCCTATCAAGGTGAGACAGATGAAAAGGCTATGCTCATACCAGTGTATGTAGTGAACGGCGCGACAGTCGCAAGAATCAAGGTGACGCTGGAGGGCGGGACAGACCCGAATAATACGATTATTCTTCCAGCGGCAGATGTAGAGCGCAGAGAAGGCACTAGAGAATGGAAGTTTGTCTCAATGACGGAGGCACTGCCCTCTGTGTGGAATATCAAGATGAAGATTTCGCGGACCGAGGAGGGAAGCCGGTTTGATGATGGACTGGGCGAAAAAGACGGCCGCATCAAGATGACAATCGAGGCGTATGACAGTACCAATATGACAGTTTCTGACAGGATTGATACGAAAACCGTATACTTACAGGTGCGCCGTGTAACAGAGGTAGACATAGAGGAGAATAGCATTTCGAATAAAGCAGGCGAGACGATTACCCTTCATGCAAGAGCGTCAGGCATTGAGGGAACAGATTATTTCGGACAGCAGCAGAAAACGAACGATTTCGATCCGATCTGGGATAAGGGAGACAACTATAAGAGCCCGTTCGAACTGCGGTGGACTTTGTATTATAAGGATAAAAACGGTAAAGTCACAGAAAAGGAGATTGGCGAGTATCCTGAGTATTTCTCCAATGTAAGCTATGATGCGGTGAAGGAGGGGACAAAAGCCGGCACGCAGATGATTACTTTTACGCTCAAGAAGCCATTGCCCAAGGGGGCTCAGCTTCGGGCGACCTCGCTGCACGCGATGGGCAGGGTTGAAGACAAAGGTGCGCAGTATAACCGTTCGGGACTGAATTATATCAGAGATATTGATAAGTATAAGGAGCAGTATCCTGAAGGGGTGGTGTATGATTTTATAGAGATTACCGGCAGCGGCAGAAAAGAACTTGGCGGCTTTAAGAGAGCCAACCGCCAGAACTGGGATCTTCCCGGATTTGAAGCGGGCACGATTCCAGCTTTTAAAGCAAAATACTTTAATCAAAATAATTTTGAACAGTATACATTCTATAGGTTTAGAGAAGAAGGCGGTGTGTGGACGCAGTATTATAAGACAGATGATAATGAAAATTATCATGCATATGTCACTGGCTCAAAAATGGGACGTTTGTTCCGCACAGATAAGGCATATGATTTGGATGTAGTAAATGTGCTATATAATACGAGCGAAAAGAAAATATACTGGCCACAGGATAGCACGTTAGTTGAAGAGGCGGGCACAGGGTGGCACGAAGCCGGATATACCTTAAAAGAGTGGGATTATGACAGCAGGCTTACGGCAGAAGAAAAAAGTTTTGAGAGTAAGCAGGAATACTATATCCCGAAAACAGAGATGTGGGTTGGTCCGAAAGAGGGGTATAAGACAATCGAGAAATCAACCCATGATCCAATTAGCAGTGAAACATCGCCAATACAAGTAAAAGGCGGAGGACTTACAGATGGCAGCAGGGGTGAACAGTTTGCAGTTGTGATGGAGCCTACAGCCTTTGATCTGCCCGCTGCATATGCGAACTTTACCGCAATACTTGAAAAGAAAACTGCTTCTGGATGGGTTCCAATTGAAACCAACAATATGCAGCAGAATGAAAAATGGAATCTTCGCACACAGAACCCTGAAATAATGGCGGAGGCGACATACGGTGCAAGAGGGCTTTATAAAATCTCAAGCGTTGTAAATAATATGGATTGGGTAGATGTGTCAGGAGATATGTTCAATCCGAAGTATACAACGTCCTATGAAACCCTGCCGCTATATGAAGAGAATGGTGCAGGTATCATTTACCTCGAATTTGTAGAGTAAAGAATTTTTAAATGTAAAGAATGAAATAGAAGCGTTACAAGGGGATTCACTCTTGTAACGCTTCTATTTTATGCACAAACCCGTGCAGAGGAAATAAGCAGCATCAGTCAGTGTCTGAGACCGGTTCGGCAGGCGGCGGCGCGGCGGCT
>OFGG01001162.1_pt1 | contig 18366 bp, 23 predicted proteins | sample 1521701 | NCBI WGS metagenome assembly OFGG01 (sample SAMEA3504081, study PRJEB24116) | mouse gut metagenome | biome: mouse gut; feature: mouse-associated habitat; material: faeces | place: Denmark | collected 2011
CGGCTGATAGCCTACCGTGAAGAACTTGAAAATATCAATGTTCAGTTGGACAACGCCAAACAGGAGGTGGAGAAACCGTTCCCCCAGGAGGACGAGCTGAAAACAAAATCGGCCCGTTTGGACGAATTGAACATTCTGCTGAACATGGACAAGCGGGAAAGCGAGATCGTGGACGGGGACGTGGGGGATGAAACCGAAGCCCCCGCCCGCGACAGCCCTGACCGGGAGCGGTAATGCCAATCGCACATTTGCCCTGCCGGTGGCTATGCGGTAATGACCGCATAAAACAGGGGACGGTTCTGGCAGTCAGCCAGCGCCGCCCCCTACATAACCGGGAACAAAAAATTCATAGGGAAAAGAGCGAAAAAAGATGAAAAATTTCCGTCAATCAAGTCCAGTATAAACGATGCCGCAACGCTGCCTGATGATTGACGAAACGCCGTTATTTCGGTATAATATCAGTAACAGGAAACACATTCAGGAGGATATACAGCATGGTATTGGAGAATAAATTGGGCGTCACCGACTCTGTGGAGCTTGCCTGGATGGAGGAACGAATCAGCAAAGCGAAGGCACTGGAGCTGTTTGAAACGGGCCTGTTGGATCAGTTTGAGGTTGGGACGTTTCAGGGGCTTGCGCAAATCCATCAATATCTGTTTGGCGAGATATACAGTTTTGCGGGGCAAGTCCGTACCGTGAACATCGCAAAGGGAAATTTCCGCTTTGCCCCTGTCCTTTACCTGCAAGCGGCGCTGGAGCATATCGGGCAGATGCCGCAGTCCACTTTTGACGAGATCGTGGAGAAGTATGTAGAGATGAATGTGGCGCACCCGTTCCGGGAGGGCAACGGCAGAAGCACCCGGCTCTGGCTGGACGCCATTCTGAAAAAGGAACTCCGGCAGGTCATTGACTGGAGCCGGGTGGATAAGGAGGACTATCTGCTGGCGATGGAGCGCAGTCCTGTCAAGGATTTGGAGATCAAAACACTTTTGAGAGCGGCCCTGACCGACAGGATCAACGACCGGGAGGTTTATATGAAGGGCGTGGACGCCAGCTATCACTATGAGGGCTATGATGTTTTCAAGACAGCGGATATAAAAGGTGAGCGTCCCCCGAAAAAGTCTGACCGGGACGCACGATAAATGTACAGACATAAAATTACGACAAGACCGCACCTGCGGCCTTGTCGTTTTCATACGGCTGGAATGGACAATAAGATATATCAATACCCACAAAGGATGCTGACCGTAGACTCCAATGGATACCCCAAACGCAAGAGCGACGAGCAAGAGTTTAGTCGAAACTGGTTGCGGTGTCAGACTCCTGCCGGCATTCTGGACACGCCGTCGAGCGCAGCATTCAGGGGGCATTAGACTGTGTGGATGTGAGCTTCCAATACACATGCCCAAAAGAGTAATTGTCTGTAAGGACATATATCTTCTTGTTTTTCTCCTTTAGTCATGTTATACTCAAAGACAGCTTGTCCGGTTAGGAGGCCCATATGGATATTTTTCGTGACGAAATCCTGTCTGATCTTCTATTTGCTCCTGAATATCTCCCTGATGTCCTCCAGTGGTTGAAAAAGCAGCCAACGGAGAATGGGCATATAAGTGTAGAGAGTGTCGGGAAGATATTAGATATTCTCAGTTACCCCTGTTGGAAGAAATTTTTTCAAGCATACACCAGGCCATGTGAGTTATCGGACGAAGACCTCGTTGCTGCGGAATATAAATTGCTTACAGAGACAGGGCTTGCTCGGATAGAGTCAGTGAAAATATTGGGTGAAATGCGGAAGAGTTACAATCTTTTCATGACAGAAACCGCCAAACAAATAATTTCCGTGCAAGATCCGTATCAAGTGGATCGGGAGAAGCGCAGAAGGAGTTTGATTCACCTGATTGCTGTTGCTGCGGTCAATGTATATGGTGTCATTGAGAAGGATTTGTTTATCAACCTATTTAACCACTATAGTGAGAGTCCGGCAAGAACAGAATGTTCCAGTGAATTGGCTTCGTTTGATCCTTTGTCGCCGGACGAGCTGGAATCTGCGTTGTCTCCCTATACAGAACTTCATGTGGATGTTCTTCTGGCGGGGAACCATCTGATGAACCGCCTTATAGGCGGCCCAGAAGATATTCCCCTATTCCTCTCGAACCTCTCTTCGGACAAATATTATCCCTTTGCCATGGAACCCCTTCTGAAATATGCAAATCCGGAGTATTTTGAAATGACGCCGGAGATTGCCAACTTTTTATGGCAAATAGAGGAGAATTTTCCTGATATAACAGATGGAGAGAAGCATCTGCTCCAACTCCTTTTCTCTCCCAGCTACCTCTCTGACTGGTCCCAGATGATTGAAGTGGAGCTATGCCCCATGCTAAAACCGCTGTCCGAGGAAACCCAGAGGGAGATTGCCGAGGCATTTGTAAGGGCGAAGCGGTCAGCTCGCTGCTGGAAATTGAGAGGTTACTCCGAAGAGGAGACATCCCTGGGAGGAGAGATGATTGAGGAGGACGTGAGGAAGTTTTTGAGGGTACTAGAGGAGTGTTGACTAAAAAAATAAGGGGAGAGTCAGGAAAATTCCTGACTCTCTATTTTTTGTATTTTTGACTCCAATTTGATATTTTTCAGAACCATCGCATAACATGCTGCGATCTCCTCCCCAAAAAGTTAAATGAAGAAAGGTGTATATTATGAAGATTCAATCGCTTTCCGTCGTTGTTCCCAACAAAAAATGCATCAATGACTGCCAGTTCTGTGTCAGCAAGATGCATACTGACCAGTATAAGAATCAAATGGACGACAATCTGCCGTTCTTTGACCTGTACTTGAAGGACTATCTGGAACGACTGGAGTTCGCCCGGCACAACGGCTGTAATACTGTCATGCTGACCGGAAATTCCGAGCCGCAGCAGAACCGGAAATTTCTGACCTATTTCGGCATGTTCATGCAGATGATGCGCGACCCCTTCCAGTGGATTGAGATGCAAACTACCGGGGCTGGCATCGACCGAAACTATCTCCGGTTCCTCCGCAACCATGTCAGGGTAAGCCTGATTTCCCTCTCGATTTCCTCACTGAGTTCATCCCGTAATGCGGAGATTATTGGCTGTCCGAAAAACATGGTTCCTAATCTTGCAGACCTTTCCAGGGGTATCAAGGAGTACGACTTCTCTCTGCGGTTCAGCTTGAACCTGACCGATGAGTTCGACAAGTTTGCTGACGATCCGGAGGCGCTGTTTAACTGCTGCAAATCCCTTTGTGCTGATCAAGTCACTCTGCGCGTCCTCTACTCTTCCTCCCAGACCACTCCCCAGGGGCAGTGGATTTGCGATCATGCTGCCAGCCCCCAGACCATCCAGGCCATCACCCAGCATGTTCTCACGCATGGAGAACTTCTGGGGACGCTGCCGTATGGTGCGAAGAAATACAGCCTGAACGGGATGTCTGTTGTAGTGGACGCTGACTGTATGGCGAAGGACGGAGAAAAAAGGGAGATGTCCGAAGAGACATACAAGTATCTTGTCCTGCAGCCTAACTGCAAGCTGTATTCGCAGTGGGATGATCCTGCGAGCCTGGTTTTTTAGTGTAGGCTGGACATCCAACAACACGGAATGAGAGTTGTTCTGGTCTGTAGGGAGCAGCAAAATGGGGGATCTGGTAATTTCAGATCCCCCAAAAACTAAATGTTGTCGCAAAATTTAGAAAAGGAGACGCTAGATGTCTCACACATCTCAACCCCAACCGACTTTCGCCGGTTGGGGCTTTCTCGCAATGAGCAGGATAAACCTAGAGGAACTTATTTTTTCACATACATTCTATGTGAATCTCAAAAAAACGAAAGAAAGACCCCCTCTCTGCAATTTGCAGAAAGGGGGACGCCTTGTTGGGTTAGAATGTTACAAAAGAACCTGCGTGATATGTGGACTCGTCGATCTCATTCTGGTTGTTTTCGAGGGCCTCTTCGAGTCCGTACCCGATGCGGTCCAGCATGCTGCCATCAAAATTGTCCCGCCATTTGACGATCGTGTTTTCTTTGATTGTAGGCATGAAGACCTGCTTTTGCGGTTAGCAGAATGTCGTCCCAGAAATGCTGACCAAGTGGCCCCACCAGTCAAAATCCTCAGGAAGTCCAAGTTGCGACAAGGTGGCATTTTCCTTGAATTCGTCCAGAAGCTCTTCCGGTGAGGCATACGCCATCTTGAACATCTCTGTTGCACGGGCAGCCGGAATGAAGCGGATCATGTCATCGGAATAACACTCCTCGATTGGATTTACTGCCTTTTCCTGGTACAGGGTTGTGATTTCCCCGTCAAATGCGGATGCAAAGCACCCATCCTCAACATCCTCCAGCCAGTCCAGGTCGTAATAGTCCTCCGGCAAACTGCCATCCCGAGCTGCTTTCGCAAATTCGCTCGGGGAGAGGGCTGCGACAGAATCAGGGACACAGTTGTCTGCCCGATCTGACGCCAGGGCAACATATGCGGCGATTTCTGCGTCCAGCAGGAATGCCGCATCCTCGACCATGGGATAATCTCTCATTGACATTGTTCTGTCCTCCTTAAAATTTTCTGATCAGAGACACCAGTCGGCTTTTGGCTGCCGCATTGATCTCATTGACCTTTGCCGCTATCTCACAAACCTCCTCATAGGAGAAGTGAGAAAGCATATCCAGGTATTCGGGGTTCACCTGAATTGCTTCGATCCGCCGGCCCGGCACGCAATATTGGGTAAGGAATCCCTTTTTGCACGCCGTGTCAATGGTCTCGTTCCAGAACTTGCACGATGGCGTCCAGTCAATTCCCCGGATGCTCCAAATGGAGCTGCTGTCGTCGAACTTCTTCAGGATTGCATCCAGATCTACTTCCATTCCCCATGCATCCTCCAGGTAGAGCTGGGTTAAGGAACATTTGCGCTCAACATACCGCTTTACATCCTGTTCGACCGTCTCCTCGTAGGCTGCACCCTCCCAGATATGCTGATCGGGAGCCCAGTCATATGTAACTTCTGTAATGCGAAGGACACGCTTTTTTGACGTCTCATCATTAGGATGGTCTTCGATTGCAAGGTAGCGGCCCCGCCCGGGATGGTTGATGAATAAAACCTGGGTATCGGGATCCTTCTTTTCCCAGGCCCAATCCAGGAACTTCTTCATGTCTGGCATCTTATAGGGGACCATTTTCCCAGTCAGAAAACCATAGGTGTCAAATTCCTTGGAGATGGACACGATAGCCTCTCCCATATCCGCTCCGACGAAGGAGCGGTCAGGAAAAAACATCTTTCCCTTGCGTTCGCTTCCTTCCCACTCCGGATGCGCATTGACCCGGGCAAAGGGGCGGCCTTTGTCGTCAAGATTGAAATACACTGTGAATTCTTTCTTCAGAGGTTCAATCTGTTCCGTATTGAGATATCCGTGTTGCAAGTCTGCATGACTGAATTTGAGGAGATCGGCAGCTTCCCATGCCTCTTCCGGAGTCATGAACCAGCTGGTGTACCCGTCTCCATATGCGTTGCAGACCCGCCACAGGTCATCCTCTGCCGTGGGTTGTTTGCCAGTATACAGAATGCGCTCTTCCTTTATGGAACAACCTCTGTAATAGGTCCTCAACACGTTACAGGCCCAGCCGCGGCAAATATAGACGGTATTGCTTCCAGATTGGCAGCCATCATACTCGGCATCGACAATGCGGAACACCTTTAGTTCTTTGACTTTTTTCATCTTCACTTTCTCCTTTTTTTATAGCCTTTGGGCTTTCGTTATTTCTTTATATGAAAACGCTGAAAAAAATATAAAGTCTGCTTGACATTTTTCCGGCGAGACGTTTTTACTGCCGGCACGAGAGATGTTTTTGTAGGAAGAACTTCTGAGAATATTTGATATTTTTTGGTGAGAATACATAACATTTCTGTTATCAACACCCTCCACTAAATCAAAGATTTGGCGGCGGGTATCTTTACTGTATCTTTATCCTCCTATGGCGTGGATAAAATACTAACAACTTTCTTCTTTATAGAAATTGGTATATTTGCATACCATAGCTCAACCCAAATACAAAAGGTTTGTTTCAAAGGAGAAAAAACACAATGAAGACGAACAAATTCAATCCCGTCCTGGAGACAATTCCCAACAAAAGCTCCTACTCCCCATCCGCCCTGTTTGGGCACTCCATCCGGATGATGCTCGACAATTCTGCCAATGCGGAAGTGCAGTTTCAAGAGCCGAAGGATGGTGGGGTGCTTGACGTTGTGATTTCTTGCTCTGAGGGGTCTCGATGTCAGGTAGTGTGTCATATCCAAAAGGACTCCCTGAACATTGATTTTTCCGCCGCTGATGAAAAGGCACCGGCCTCAAAGGCTCAGTTTCCTGCGCCCGTCCTTCGTCCTGAAGAACTTAAATCTGTCCGTATCCCGACCGACGAAGAATGGGATGCGTTCATGGATGTTACCGGTGAAAACAATGACTTAGCCAATTGGAAAAACATCTATTCCTGGACTCTTGGCGTCGGTAAATTGGCGTCGAATCGTGCGGTTCGGGGGTATCGCTTGGCCCGCAGCTGGGGCGGCTACAATGCAACGAATCGGCACGTGAGCGTCGGTTTTCGCCCCGCCTTTGAACCTCTGAATCCTGACAGTCTGGTAAGCGGACAGCGGGTTGTTGTCGGCACATTGTATATGGATGGAAAGCCTGTCGCTGTCCCTAAGAATCCAGTGTGTGACGGAGACATTTTGAACTACATTCCTGGGGCCACACTGGAGATGCGGGAGGCGTTGGACGATCCGGATTTCCAGGTGCAGACCATCAAGGTAGGGGATATTCTCGTTTGCGACAGAAACCTGCTGAAGATGATTTCCTGGACCGACATCGAGAACCAGGGCTTCTGCCCTGGTGGCGTTGCCGACGACTGCAAATATTGCTCTGGTAAGACCCGCATGTCCTTCCGGTGTGATGTCCGGACTCTCCGGGATGATGGTATTGTCGAGGATATCCCTGTTCCGTCTACCCGCTGTCCTTACTGTGGCAGGATTCTGGAAAAGGGCGTGAGCTGATGTCTACGGTCTACATTGAAATCGATGAACTTGCGGTGAACGCACTGGTTGCTGCGCAGAAGTACGGGCGGAATTTCGTATCCTACAAACTGATGGAAGACTACGGATTTCGTGTTGTTGAAATCCTGCACAATAAAGGTGTCACCGCCATCCTGCTGCTCTCCAGAGACCGTGCCAACGAGATGCTTCAGCGTAAGGCCGACTTGTTCGAGGAGCAGACGGTCGATGGGGAGAGGGGAATTTCCCTCCGAAACGGGAAGACAATCCACAATCTGATTGATCGATACATGGAACACCAGTCGCTTAGATTCCTGATGGCGTTCTGAATCTTTGTAGCGAATAGCGGCCCGGGGTGACGTTGCTGCCGGCATGAGAAGTTTTCAACGGCAGAAGTTTTTGAAAATATTCGATATTTTCCAGGAAAAAAGCATACTATAGACAAATGCGCCGTAAATCCAACCTCTGTTAGGCGCATAGTAACTCAAAATAGACCCAGACAAAGGGTGAACACAAAAAAGGAGCCAATTTTTATGAAAAGATATATTGATACCTATTATGATTTGACCTGCAGCGTTTGTGCAAAATCTCGTAGCACTGACTATGAGATGGGAATGGAGACTAGAAAGGATATACTGCTCAAGCACGCTCATTCTGAGGGCTGGCAATGCATCGATAAGCTTCTCTGTCCGGATTGCGTCCGCCGAAAGAGAGAGGGGGAGTGCTGATGCGCAAACTCAGCCTCATTCTCCCCTTCATTCTTCTCCTTGCGCTCTCCTCCTGTGCGGGGCCGGTGGTGATGGATAAAGTCTTTGTGTAACATTGTATTGGATGAGCATTTCTTTTTTAGAAAAACTATGGTACAATGGTTGAATCCGGAGCGCCTGTCGCAACAATTAAATGCGTGACCCGTGCCATTTCCTGGATGCTTTCGGGAACTGGCAGAGGAGTGAATAAGACGAGTGCAAATCTGCCATAGTTGACGGAACTTTCAATCTAAAAAAAGGGGTAATTTTATCATGAAGAAGAGTGAAGTTAAGATTGGCGGTATCTATTCCAATGGGAAGGGCCGTATTCGCAAGGTGGTCGACATAGGGCCGCAATATAAGCTCTATGATGAGCAGGAATGCCTTGAAAATTTGCGATATGAAATTGTTCATGACGGCTCAAAGAATAATTGTACCGCTGGTGAGCAAGGTAATATGACCGTAGCCTCTTTTGCCGCATGGGCAAAGGAGAGAATTTAGCCAGAATTTAACCCTTGGAAGGATTCATCCTTCCAAGGGCCTTTTTTTGCTATTGGAGATTTGTGATGGGACAGATAGATAGCTCAGGACGATCTCTTGCGGACACAGAATACTTTGTGAGCCACCCTGCGGCTAAAGCCGGGGACTTCGGGATCAAGTCCCTCTTCTTCTTTCCACTCGACGGTACGTTAGCCACGATTTTCGACCGTGCGACCTAGAATGACAGGCATTAAAAGGGGTTCTATGTTTCCAACAAATTGTGTAAACATACGTGGCTATCTAGTCACAAAATGTTCGAGAATCATGATTTTGGAAAATTCCTGAATCCATTCGATATTTTCCCAACCAAACGCATAATATCGAGAGACTAACAAACCGTATCTCCTGCCTCAAAAGACCTCCGCCCAGTCTTATATGTCTGTAGGGACATTGATGGGAGGAGGGCGGAGGCGGAAGGAGTAGAAAGGAAGGGAAAACATGAAACACAAGAATGTTGCGAGAAGCTTGAGAGAACAAGGCTATCTATGGGAGAAGGGCGGTGACTTATGAGAAAATATATCAAAGAAAATTCTTTCTTTATCTTCATCATCCTCATCTGCCTTCTCTTCAGTCTCCTCTTGATAGGACGCCGCTGGAGGGTGGAGTCCTCCAATAAGGCTTACGACATTGTCCTTGACTATGGAGAACTGGAATTGATGGCAGAGCAGAGTGGACATGATACTGTTTGGTGGCTGAATCAGTTTCAGGCCATGGGGATCAATTATGTAGGGTTGATGGAAGAGAACCTATCCTCACTGATGGAAGACCCCACCGCCGATGTGTCTGCCCTGTCCATGAGCAAGATCATGCAGTCTCCTAACTGGAAGGATAATTACCCAGAACCGTTCATCAGGGAAATTGACAAGCATGGCTATGACCGCTACGATGTCATTGTGGAAGCCTCCGGGGATGCCGCCGAGTTAGTTGCTCGTGGAATAGAAGGGAGGCTAGAAAAGACCTTTATTCATTATGAGGAATCTGACCCCATCCGTATCCATCTGGATGGAGAAAAGAAACACTACTTCCTCTTGGATGGCAGCATTAACGATGCTTTATACGCTAACAGCTCACAATATGTTACAGATATGCGAAGGGGATTTGCGTCCAGTACAGAAATTGAATCCTCGAAACTGCTGTATATTCCCCTTGGGTTGGTGCCTGAGAAGGTTGCGCTGATTCAGGATGCTGGGCTGGAGATTGTGCCCAGGACGGTGACATATGACGGCTACAATGGAGCCGGGTTCGCCGAAGACGTACTGGACGGGTATCAATCCTTTGGTATCCGTCCGAGATATATCCTTGCTGGTGGAGAGGCAGTGATTGGTGCTGACGATAAGGAGAGCAATCCGCTCTGGAACTATATTACAGAGAATGACATTCCTTTGGGACTCATCGAAACGAGCGTCCAGCGCGAGCATGTCAAACAGACGGGTTTAATTGAGATGGCAGAGGGTCAGAGTTATAATGCAGTCCGGGTCTTTTCCATGTGGGACTATGTACAGAACCGGTATGCTTATTACGGCTATGAGGGACCCGAGGAAATTGTCAACGAATTATACCGGGCCATCACCGAACGAAACATCAGGGTGGTATATTTCAAGCCAATCAAACAGCATGACAGCTACTTTGCCTATGTCACCGACCCGGGCGTCTATCGGGACATGTTTGAGAGTCTGGACGCAAGGCTTGCTCCCCACCACATCGTCCGAGGGGAAGCTCGTTCTATGGAGAATATCCAGTATCATCCCGTGTTCAGTCTGCCCATGGGTATTGCTGCGGGAATTGGCGGGGTTATGCTGCTGGCGCTGTTGCTCTCTCTGAATAAGAGGATTCAATTCATCCTTGCTGCCGGAGTTACCTTCGGAGTTATGGCGTTCATCATCATTGTACCCAATACCTCCCGGTTAATTATCAGCTTTGCCAACGCTGGCATTTTTGCCAGTCTCGCTGTGGCATTTTTCCTCCGGTCGGCAAAGTCCATCGGGCAATCCCTGTCGGAGACGAGCAAAGTCCGGGAGATAGTGGTGAAAAGCGTGGGTACGCTGGATGGAGCATTGCTTATTGCCCTTGCTGGAGCCATGCTGACCGCCGCTCCGCTATCCTCCACTGAATACATGTTGGAGATTGGTATTTTTCGCGGCGTAAAACTGGCACAGATGCTGCCTCTGGGAATGTTCTGCCTGCTGTTCCTGGCGTCCTTTGGGCTTTTTGAGAAGGAGCGTAGAGAGGATAGACTCCAAATGAAAGATTTCGCCGGCATCCTAAATTGGACGATCCCAGTATGGGGCTTCTTGCTACTGGGAGTCCTGTTCATGGCCGGGAGATACTATCTTGCCCGTACTGGGCATGAGACGTCTGTAACTGTCTCTTCTGCGGAACTCGTCCTGCGCAACATTCTGGAGAATATATCCTATGCCCGACCGAGAACGAAAGAATTTCTGATTGCATTCCCCTGTATCATGCTGACGGTTTATGCCTCAGTTCGACGTATGCCATTCTGGGTGGGCCTTTTTGGCCTCGCCGGCACGATAGGGATGGCTAGTGTGATTAACACGTTTGAGCATATCCGGACGCCGCTGTATCTTGGCTTTATGCGTACCGCCGGGTCCCTCGTTCTGGGTACATTGCTAGGAATGGCGTATATTTTTATATTTGAATTTTTGTACAAAATGGCGCAAAGAAGCCAGAAAGGGAAGGAGAATACATAATGTTAAAAGAACAAAAAGATAAGAGTATTTCACCGAGAGTGGCTAAAGTCTGCTTTCAAGCGGTATTTTTGCTTGGCATAATCTTGCTTGCGGTTGTTGTCAGATTTCTCTCCAATGACATCAGCCGGCAGATGAATGAAAAGCAGCTCTATCAGTTCAATCTGGCTGTCCCTCCGTCACTGCGGCAAACTGACTACGCAGATGTGGTGAGCATTGCTGATTATCCCAGTATGTATTTCAATGCGGATGATTATGCCATAATGTGGCGCTTTGCCGATACTTATAATATTGACAAGTTTCATATCCGGAACCTTGTCACAGGTGGCGATAGCAGACGCCTAAAAACTTTTCCGGACAGCTTAAAGCAGATTGATAGTTATATCAAGCAGAATGACATCTCAAGCGAGGACGCCCAAAATGCTATCAATTATATTTTGTCGCAGCAGGCAGGAGATATGCCCCAACAATTTGCATATCTCGTGGGTTAATACCATTAGCTGTGAGAACCCCGCCCCGAATGGGGAAAAAGTTAGATGTAGGTGTCATATTTTTTGTAAGGGAGGTGCTAACTCATGATAGAACTCAGAGGGCAGTATAATGCCGCCAAGGTATTTACGGACAACATTGACCGGGACGGTATTTCGCAGATTATTGCCATGATGAATCAAGCATACATGGCCGACAGCCGGATTCGCATCATGCCGGATGTACATGCCGGGAAAGGTTGTGTCATTGGGACGACCATGACAATTAAGGACAAAGTCTGTCCGAATCTAGTTGGGGTGGACATCGGGTGCGGAATGGAGACTGTGAGGCTCCGGGAAACGGAAATTGATTTGGAGAAGTTGGACGATTTCATTAACGCCGAAATCCCGTCTGGGTTCGATAATCGAACCAGTCCTCATGACTTGTCCAAGAAAATCGACCTCTCCAAGTTGTGCTGTGCAGACAGGCGGGAAATGCTGGACAATTATTATTGTTCTATCGGCAGCCTGGGCGGAGGAAATCATTTTATCGAGTTGGACAGGGATGATTCTGGCAGTCTCTACCTTGTCGTCCATTCTGGCAGCCGCCTGCTGGGCGGGAAGGTTGCCAGTTATTATCAGCGGGAGGGGGCCAGGACACTGACCAAGGAGGCGCAGGTTGAGGCCATCGAGAAGATGAAGGCTGCTGGGCGGCAGGCGGACATTCAGGGAATGCTCAAATCCACAGATTTTAATGTCCCGAAAGACTTGGCATACGTTACAGGGTCTCTCCTGGAGCAATATCTGAACGACATGAAGATTGCTCAGGAATTTGCTGCCCTGAACCGGCAGGCAATTGTCTGTGATATTGTTAAGGCGTTTGGGCTTCATGTGGAGGAACAATTCACTACAACCCATAATTATATCGATTTGGAGAACAATATTCTTCGGAAAGGAGCCGTCTCCGCACAGAAAGGGGAGAAGATCTTGATTCCGATGAATATGCGGGACGGGTGCCTGATTTGTTTGGGCCGTGGTAACGAGGATTGGAACTGCTCCGCTCCTCATGGAGCTGGACGACTTTTGCGACGAAGTGATGCAAAAGAGCTGCTGGATTTGGAGGAGTTCCAGATGGAGATGGAGGGCATCTATTCTACCTCCATTGGCCTCAGTACCCTGGATGAAAGTCCCATGGCATATAAGCCCATGGGAGGAATTCTGGAAGATATTCGTCCCACAGCCTCCGTTCTGAAAATTATTCGCCCCGTTTATAATTTCAAGGCCCACTGATAAGAGAGCCGACAGGGAAGAGCTTGCGAGTATGGTCTTTCAAAAGTGAGGTAGGTCTGAAACATGCACACATTTGATGAGGTGGCTGGATACCTGGACGATATTGTGGACGCGCTTCCCGGCTATATCCCCCAGTCCCTCCCCGGTGGAATCTTCCTGATTCCAGAAGCGAAACCACACCCCAGCCTTCCGTTCCCGCAGTATATGGTGCTGGGGGAGTATATCCGGGATCCGCTGGGGGCGCATATCCACGTATACTACAATTCTGTCATGGCAAAATACGCCGATGCGAGCGTAAAGGACATCCAGGAGGCGCTCAGAGAGGTTATCCTCCATGAATTCCGGCACCACTTCGAGTTCAGAGCGGGCTGCCGGGACTTGGATATCGAAGACCAGCAGTTTGTGGCAGACGCAAAGGAAAAATTGTAGCGAAACAAGAATTCCCCTCTTCTGGGCCTGATTTTAGGACAGGAGGGGGGAAGTTTTTAGGGACTGGTCCGGCAAGAGTCAGCGTTTTGTATTCCCAACCGACAAAGTCGGTCGGGGTTGTTCAAAAAGAAACTTTTTATACTTTCGAATTGTTTTGCATAATACTTTTCAACCATAGACAAAAGAAGAAGGCAAAAAACAGGGTAAAATAAAAAAGGAGGATACTCTATGAAGTACCAATTCAGAACAGACATTGAAACAAAAGTCCCCACCTGCGCCCTAATCGAAAACTACCAGGATCTGAGTATCGCCATCCAGAACGGCGACTGGGACCTGGTTGAAGTAGTCGCCGACTGTCTGGCGGATACCATCAATGACTATACGATTGTTCCGGAGGGCCTGCATATCAAGCCCAGCGGATCGTCCATGGTTTTAATGAGTGAAGAGTCTGGGGTTATTGTGGGAGAAGACGGGGAGGATATCCGGTGCATTGCCGGCATTCCTGTTTCGGATGCCTTGTGCGGGGACTATTCCCAATGCCCTGACTGCTTCTACAAAGAGTCCGGCTGCCGCCCGGAAATCGGTCGGGTGCGGCTGAGAGAGGGAGAAAGGGGAGTATTCGACACGAAAAACCCGATGCCGTCCCGTATGCTGTTGGATGAACTAAAAAAGGTGTACATTGCGGGAGGTGACCGATTCAATGGATAACGGAATGGACTATGACGTTCAGACTACAGTAAATTTCCAGCTGGACTTTGACGGATCCGGCGAATTCAATATGTTGCTGCTCCCGAATATACAGAAGCAGTTTGTGCAGCATGTTAAGGAAGTCTATGAGAAGGACAATACCCTAGGCACCGGCTATGTCTCCAGTGATCTGAATTTCCGTTTTGATGGACGTATGGTGCAGCTGGAATATACCTTTCACTGCCATGACGAAAACGAGGCTGAAGCGGAGAGCTTCTCCACCTACAGTGTACAGTGTGTTCAGGAGGCGCTGGAGGAGTTTGGCTGCAAGATCAGGAAAATCGAATGTAAAGCTGAGGAAGCGGACATGACGTGGCTGGATCGGCTGGAGGATGCGATCTTCGGCCCAAAGGACAAGGCACAGAAGCAGTCTCCGGCAAAGGATAAGTCCGGCCAAAAGACCGCTTCCAAGAAGAAAGCGCCCAGACAGGAGCGGTGACAGTGGAGCGGCCCAAGTTTATCGCCTCATGCTCATTCGGGAAAGATTCGTTGGCCACCATTTTGCTTGCAAAAGAGCATGGGGTGCCTCTGGATGAGGCGGTCTATTGCGAAGTGATGTTTGACAAGGGTATCTCCGGCGAGGTACCAGAGCATCGGGACTTCATCTACGAAACCGCCATCCCAAAGCTGGAGGAGATGGGGGTCAGAATCATTGTCCTGCGTTCTGCCAAGACCTATGTAGACTTGTTCACCGGGCGGGTCACCCGCGGCCCGAAAAAGGGCATGGTGCGCTCCTTCCCTCTGTGCGGGAAGTGCGCCGTCCAGCGGGACTGCAAGGTCCGGCCCATCCAGCGGTACCAGAAAACCCTGCCGCCTGGGACGGTCCAGTATATCGGCATCGCGCGGGATGAAACAGAACGCCTGCTGCGTCTGGAGAACGGTAGGCAGGTTTCTCTGCTGGCTAAGTACAATTTTACGGAACAGGACGCATGGCAGCTCTGCGAGGACGCAGGGCTACTTTCTCCTGTCTACGCCTTCACTGACCGGGGCGGTTGTTGGTTCTGCCCCAACGCCAAGCGGGCGGAACTGCGCCACCTCTACGACTGCCACCCGGACCTGTGGGCCAGGATGCTGGCCCTCCAGGCCATTCCCGGCAAGACAACGGAAAAGTTCAACCGCACCCAGAAGTTCTCCGACATCGACGCCATGTTCCGGCAGGAGGACGAGGAAACCGCACAGGCGGCGGCATAGCCAGGAATTGTTGGTATTGCCCGGTTTTCACAGTCCATTCTTGTTGGGTATCGTGAATAGCTTTTCCCGGTAAAAGCTGGTATCGTTGCTGCTGGCACAGCCACAAAATCATGATGAGGAGGACGAGCGAAATGACGAGATACGAGCGCCACCCCGCGCCGGAAAAGCTGCTTTTACAGATCACTACGGAGGCCGTCAACCTGCTGGCCCTGGGTACCCAGGATAAGCCCGCGGACGTATCCCTGTTGGAGACAGGCGCGGCCCTGACGGTCAAAGCCTGGGGGCTGCCCCAGGAGCTGCTGGAGAGCAGCACCGCCCTGATCCAGCACCAGAAGGAGCTGTTGGCAACCGCCAGCGGCAAGGCCGCCCTGCCGGACGATCAGCTCCTGGAGTGCTACGATGGCCCCATGACCGCCGAACTGATCTGGGGCCTGTTCGAGACCGCCGTCCGGCTGGACGATGCCCAGGAACGGGCCGCCATCCACCAGATGGCGCTTCTGCTGGCGGACGCCCTGGACTTCGATGAGTGGCTGGATCGGAACGGGCCGGTGGAGTCCGCGGGCAAATGAAAACACGATCTTGCGCAGCAGGGGGACTGTCCGATTGGACAGCTCCCCTGCTGCCGCAGATCATAGGGAGGTGTGTACCATAAGCAAGTACCAGGAATTTGACGCTCAGATATTTGATGTCACAAAAATCATGATCGGGTTCTCCCTGACGGACGCACAGAAAACCGAGCTGCTGAAGATTGCCGGTGAGATCGAGGCCGCCTGTCAGGACGGCAGCCTGAGCGCCGATGAACGCCAGAGGCTTCTGGAAACCATGGCGGACTGCGGCCTGGAACTGCCCCAGACACCCATGGAACCGTGTGTGGACGAGGCGAAGCTGCAGGAACGTCTGACCCAATATATGGAACTGGATCTTTTTCAAATGGATATCGGCGCTTTGATCAATGACTATAAGTCCCAGGGACTTCCGATGCCAACCATGGAACAGCTCCAGGCGGAGGTCATTGCCGAAGCCCGGAAGTGTCTGGAGACAATAATGATCTGCGAGGCTAAAGGCCATCTGTGGAAGGAAACAGCGGACCCGGAGAACGGGACCAGCACCCTGTCCTGCCGCCGCTGCGGGGCGGAAGAACACCTGCGATGGTAGAAAGGAGGACGTAATGCCAAACAATATCACGAATCAGATCACATTCGGTTCGGACAGCACGGCACTGGCCGCTTTTCAGCGGATGCTCCATGATATGCGGATGGATGGCCAGCCCCTGGGCAGTATCGATTTTAACAAACTGCTTCCCATGCCCAAGGAGCTGGATATGGAGGCCGGCACCAGAACGGATCGGGGGCTGAAGCTGGTACGGGAGTATCATCACACGCTGGCGGATCTGGAGCGGCAGAAACCGGGGCTGACCCCTGCGGAATATGCGCTGGCTCTTCATAAGTGCGAGGAGCTGTACCAGAAGCAACGGTTGGCCGACCCGGTGACTTGGGCCTTGGGAGAACAGGCATACAGCAATGTCCAACGGTTCGGCAGCCCCACATGGTATGAGTGGTGCAATCTCAATTGGGGGACAAAATGGAACGCCTATCAGCCCCGCCCACTGCGAGAGGATGACCATACCATGGTATTCTTCACTGCCTGGGATTCTGTTCCAAAAATCGTAACGCTTTTATCCAGGAAGTACCCGGAGCAGACCATCACCTACCGCTGGGCGGATGAAAACATCGGCTACAATGTGGGCGAGATGACGATGAAGGGCGGCGAGGTTATCGACATCAACGTGCCGGAGGGCGGCAGCCGGGAAGCCTATGAGATGGCGGCGGAGATCATGGACACCGATCTCTCTGACTATGACCTGTGCCTGACTGCGGATGGGAATAGCTATGAATACCGTGACCCGGGCAAGACCCCTGCTGCAGACAAAGGCGGTGAAAAACCTCTCCCGGCCCACACAGAGCAGGCAAAATATCCCAAGAAAAAGCGTGGAACCAAAGGGCAGGACAGATGAAGATCAGGAATCCGCAGGGATACCAGACCTGCCTCCACAGCAGGAAGCGGAAACAGGCCCCCTGGCGGGTCTCCAGCGGCTGTGAAAACCGGGCGCGCCTGTTCACGGGCAAGCACTATGAGCTGCCCAATAGTACAGTGTGCATGACCTGCCCATTTTACTGCAAGGACAAAAGCAGTTCCAGCAGAGGGAGGGACGGCTGATGGATCTCCATATGAGGGAATTTAGCGGGACTACCTTCGGAATGTCTGTGGAGGCGTCCTCCCCGGCATTCAAACGGATGAAAAGGAATGTCTTTACCAGCAGGATTAAGCCCCATGGGAGCTGGATTGAACGGACTGTCCGCTGTGTCCGGGCCGCCGATGTGGCCGCCGTCATGGGCGAAGCCGGGTGGCTGGTCAGAGAATTACAGTGCATGGAAACCATCCGCTGGGGCAATGACGATACCGAATACTACATCATTTATGAGGAAGGATGTGAAAAATGAGCAGTTTTTTTGAGCAGGAGCTGTGGCATCTGTTCGGAGATGGAAAGACCTTTGACAACCCCGCCTGTTCGGGCCGGGCGTGTCTCGGAACGCTGGGCCGGGATCTGCGGGTGCGGGCGCAGTTTATCTCCACCCACATCTCTGGCGAGTACAATGCCCTGAAGCTGACGGTGCTGAACCGCACGGACGGGCCGGTGGACACCCTGGTGCTGAAGCTGAAAGACCTGCTGGGCAAGAAGCCTGTCCCCGGCAACCCCAACTTCCGCAGCGGGGTGACTCCCCACATCTGGGAGGACTATGGGAAGTTTGAGTGGTACGCCTATCGCCCCACTGAAGCGGACTACGAAACGATCCGGCAGGCCGCCAAGCAATACCTGGATGTGTTCCGTGACCGGCAGCAGGAGCGCGTCCAGGACCAGGACGGCCCCAAGCTGGTGTACATCTGCGCCCCGCTCCGGGGTGACGTGGAAAAGAACATCGAGTTCGCCCGCCAGAAAGCCCAGGAGGTGTTCCAGGCGGGCGACATCCCTGTCTGCCCCCACCTGATGTTCCCGCCTATCGCTGACCCGGAGAACCCCCAGCAGGATCAGGCGGCGCGGGAGATGGGCCTGCGTCTGGTGGAGTCCTGCCAGGAAGTCCACGTCTACGGCCCGGAGTGGACGGAGGGGATGTGGGCGGAGATCCGCCACGCCATGGATCTGGGCAT
>OFGG01001166.1_pt1 | contig 18271 bp, 17 predicted proteins | sample 1521701 | NCBI WGS metagenome assembly OFGG01 (sample SAMEA3504081, study PRJEB24116) | mouse gut metagenome | biome: mouse gut; feature: mouse-associated habitat; material: faeces | place: Denmark | collected 2011
CGTTGGGGCCGACGATGGCGGTGATGTCCTCGCCGAACTGCAGAACGGTTTTGTCGGGAAAGGACTTGAAGCCTTGGATTTCCAACGCTTTTAGGTACACAGAACCACCCCTTTCTTTTCAAAAGCTCTCAAATCATTGCACTGCAATGGGTTCAAGACTTTCGGCTGTTTCATAACTTCTCAAGAAACGGCGTATTTTCTCGCTCAAATGGTGTAAATTTTGGTGTAAAACCACTCGGCACTTCGTTTTACACCACAAGACCCCGGAACCCCTTGCGGCTGTAAGGATACAAGGTTTCAAGCAGTGCGGCGGGCACTCTTTTGAGAACTTGTGCCATGTAATGCCGTTCTTTGATATGCGGCTAAAGTATTACGAGATCTTAAAAGCCCCATTGAGCGCCATCACTGCTTCAACCTTTTTATCTCGGAACGCCTTTGCGTAAGTCTCCATTGTAGTGCGTATGTTCCGATGTCCCATAACATCTTGCAGAACCTTAATGTTGATATTCTGTTCGCACATGCGTGTACAGAACGTATGCCGCAGGATATGAGCACTAATCTTTGGAAGGTAGCACGGCTCACGTTTCTCTTCCAGCGCTTTTGCATACTCTTCCTTGTTGTAGGAGGTTGTGATACCCTGGATCGTGTCATAAATAAAGGATTGTGTGTAGACTTGTCCGTTGTTATTGAGGAAAACAAAATCGCTATATCCATCCACCACAAATTTTTTCTTTTTCGATTTCCGTTTCCCACGCTCCCGCTGCAAAGCTGCCTTTACTTCATCGAACATCGGTATTTCCCGGAAACCCGCTTCTGTTTTTGGAGCAGATATCCTATAACGATAGTTGCCATCTTCCCCTTGCTTATAAAGCAGGGCGTGCGTTACATGGATAATACCTCCCTCAAAATCACAGTCACACCATCTTAGGCCAAGGGCTTCTCCAATCCGCATTCCCGTGCCAAGCAACACTGTGAACAGGTTTGCCATCCTACTATATTTTTCAGAAGCGTAAATGTAATCAATAAAAAGTTCTTGCTGCTCTACCGTCAATGGCTCCCTGCACGCAGGGTTCAATTCTGCGGTCTTACGGAAATTGCGGAACGCATTTGACGCAGGGTTCACACGGATGATATTGTCCATTACAGCATTCTCAAACAGCTGATAGATAATGGAATGTGCTTTCTGAGCGGTGGTCGGATTAACACCAGATTCGCTTACCATGATCTGATACAGTTTTTGGATTTCTGTGGGCTTTACTCTGCCGATTGGGCGATGTCCAATTACAGGCTTAATATGCTTCCTGTATATATCATTGTAGCAACAGCGGGAACTCTCCCTCAAATCCTTGCGGATATCCATAAATTGATCAAAGAGATCATCCACCGTTGTATGCTCAGCGTCCCTGCTCTTAATACTGTCATCAAGGTCCTTCAGTATACGTTTTTCCATATCTCGCAATGCCTGCGAGTCACGCTGTCCCTCCTTTAGCTTATCGGTACTCACCAGCTTCCAGCTATACACGGTATGCCGTTCACCTGTGCCATCAGTGTAACGGAACATATACTTCCCGTCTGAACGCTGGCTTTCCCCATTCCGTAGAACTCTACCTTTACTGTCTCTGCGTTTTTCTGACATAGTGACTCCTTTTCTGGAAAAGAAAAGAAATCTGACATAGCATTTTATTTTACCACATCAGATTCCCTTTTGCAAGTTTCAAGCCACAAGGATTCAGGTACTTTTGAAATCAGATACAACTGCTCTGATCAATAAATTTTTCAAATAATTTCCTTTTAATTTGTACGCGATTTCCATTCCAGAGGACAAAATCCGCATCTTTGTTCTCGTTAATGATTTGTTGAAGCTTATCATGCAGGAACAATTATGTATAGTTGGAGTTTTTCCAAATGGCGAAAGGGGTCAGCAATCTATTTGATTCGGAAGGGTGTCCCTCAACTCCGCCTGTTTGGCGTGGTTCCAATCGGACGGCTCCCCGATGCAGCAGCCGCTCATCTTCCGCAGGTCGCGGAACCGGTGGAGCATATACCGCACATCCACATACTCCTCCTGGACATCCAGAATGATCTTTTCCACAATGCTGATGGGAAATTTCTCTGTCACCTGCCGGACGTAGTAGTCCTGCTCTGTTTCGGACAGATCCCCGTGTAAAACCGCTACCTGCAATTTCCATCCCTCCCATATGGGATTATACAGGACGGGCCGCGAAAATGCAAGCGGCCTACTGCTCCTTCAGAAACAGAAGAAAATCGTCTCCCGCCTCCGGGGACATCCGGATTACCCGCTCCCGCTCCGTCTCGATCTTGGAAAGATAGTTCTTCCAGCTATTTTCGCTCAGCCCGGGGGCCATGGCGGCGTACTTGGGCAGATACCGCCAGATGGCGTTCATCACCGCCGCCTTGCCGATGACCGTACCCTCCCAGGCCGGGCGGGTCTGCATCAGCTCATAGAAGGCAACGCAGCAGGAGCGCCGGGTGAAATAGAGATACCCCATCGTCTTGTCGTAGCCCTGGATAGAATCATACTCTGTCGGTTCGCCAATCACTCGCGCGATACTGGTAAATTCCGTGTTCCAGATGGGGTAGCAGACCGCCAGCAGCTCCTCGCACTGGCTGGGCTCCAGCCAGTAGACGCCATTCTCCAGCTTCCGGTGCCGGAGGGTGTAGCCCCTGGGCGTCCGGATCGGAACGGGATACTCTCCGAAATACTCCGGATGGTATCCTGCGGCAAAGAGGGCGGTTCTATGAAACTCCTGCTCCGCTTCCTCTGAGAGCAGTTCCGGGCTGCGCGTCATCTGGTACTTGGCCAGCTCATACTCCACGATCCGCCAGCCGCCGGCGTCTTCGCTCACCGGATACAGCCGCAGTCCTGGAAACTGCCGCCCATACTTGCTGACAGCGGCAAAAACAGCGGCGAACTCCATGACAACATAGTAATTCTCCACCGGACAGCCTTCCTTTTGAGCGGTCAGGCAGTAGACGCCGGGGATAAATCTTTGAACCTTGTCGATCTCGCCAATTTCGTTCTTCAGATCAAACGGCAGCTCTTCTGGGGTGAGCTGATCCTTTTCATTCGCCATATGCTCGCTTCCTTTTCTGTAATTCCATATTGCTGCGGCATAGCCGCGCCGTGTTGCAGTCTTATTCTACACATTTATTCTATAAATTCAAGATATAATATTGCAAGTTTGCGTAAAACATCAAAACAAACGCTGATTGAATATGGATAGTTGAGAAGAAAATAGAGGTATGCTAATCATGAGGTGGTCATGATGGATTATCCGGCATACGTCCGGCAGAGGATAACGGAGCTGCGCCTGAAGCGGGACGTCTCGGAGTATGAGATGAGTCTGGCACTGGGGATGAACCGCAACTACATTCAGGGTATTACCTCCGGGAAGGCCCTGCCGTCTATGGCGCAGTTCCTGAATATCTGCGAATATTTTGAGATCACGCCCATGCAGTTTTTCGACGGGGAGACGCTGTATCCTCAGCTGATCCGCAAGGTCATAGAGGAGATGCAGGGGATGGATGATGAGGATATGCTGCTGCTCCTGACAGTCTCCCGTCATCTCCGGCGAAAGCAGGGAAAATAGTCTAATGGACTACAGCCAATATAGCATACAGTCGGGCGGTTGTGAAGGGTCTTTTGCGAAATATGGGAAAAACGGAAGCCCACATGGGGCTTCCGTTTTTCTAGGCCAGCTGCATCAGCATTGTGTCAATCAGACTCTCCGCCAACTCAAGCTGGGACGGCGGCAGCGCCTGGAGTTTGTCCAGCAGCCGCAGCGTATCAGAATCGTTGAGATCCAGGCTGTCCTGCAGCAGGTACTGCGGCGATGTCTCAAGGGCGTTGCAGATCATAATAAATCTTGGAATGCTGGGCAGCTTCACACCGGATTCGATTTTTCGGATGTGAACCGCGCCCACTCCGCATAGCTCTGCCAAACGGTTGCTGGTGATCCCTTTCTTTCTGCGGACAGTATATATCCGCGCTCCCAATGTATGCGATACTGTGGTCATGACGTCCTCCTTTGTAGTCTATGGGGCATATGGGTGATGCCTATAGATTACAAAGTTGGAAGAAATTGCGATAGCGTCCAATGGGCTACATCTTGACAAAAATGATACTTTTTTGATGATCCTGCGCGAAAAAAGGGCGATGGCATCAATGACCATCGCCCTTTTTGTCGTTATGCTATTTGTGCTGCCGCGCCTGCTCCCGCTCAAACCTGGTCCTCCAGGTCTTTACGGTCTGCTCACCCAGAAAAGCCGTCAGCGGGGCCAGCTCCTGGTCTTCATCGAATTTCTCCAGCGCATCGTAGTACGCCCGCCGGTCCTCCTCGTGGATGATGATGGGCGGGTGATCCCAGAGCAAAAGGAGATAATTCATCAGTAGCCGTCCAGTCCGTCCGTTCCCGTCCGCAAAGGGGTGGATGTTCTCGAATTTTGCATGGAAATATGCCGCCGCCGTCAAAGCCTGGCGCGGCTCCACATCGTTCAATTCCGCAATCAACTCCGCCAGTTCCTCCGGGACATCCTCTGGCAGAGCGCCCACCTCTTTTGCTCCGGTCACATAGTCGTGCTGCTTATACGTGCCCGGGCGTTCGCCCTTCTGATAGCGCAAGGGGTCATATGTGCCCTGGGTCAGCAATCCTTGAAACTCGCAGATCAGGGCCTCGCTCATAGGCTCCCGCTTCTCAAAGGCATCCAGCATCCGGTAATAGGCCGCTACGGAGTTCTGGATCTCGAACAGGGAGCGCACGTCGCCTGTGTAGGAGGTCACGCCGCCGTGGTCGAAGATCTCACGGGTGTCGTGGTATGTGATGCTGTCATTCTCGATCTTAGCGGAGTGATAGATGAACGAGGCTCCGTTTCCGTTCATCTCCAGGGCAATATCTGCTGCGGTCCTGATTTTCTTTTCATGCCAACTGGCGATGATTTCATCATAGAGCATTCCGGCCACCCCCCGTTTCTTTCTAACAGTACCACATCTCTGGGGTATATGCAAGAGATTCGGGAAAATCACACCCTTTTCGCCACCAGCTCCCGCACAATATTATCCCCCAGCAGCTGGCTGGTGCGGTAGATATTCTGACAGAATGGCCGCAGACTGAGATCCATGCTGGGCTTTTCCTTGTCCAGCAGGACGCCGGTAACTGTGAAGCGGTGCGCCGTTTGTTCCTGGCGAAGTTCTTCCTGGTAGTCTTCCGACAGACAGCACTCGCCGTCCGTAATAAATACGATGTCGGCGTTTTCAAAACCATCCTCTTTCATCAGCTGAATAGCTTTCGTCATCGGGGCCTGGAAGTTGGTACCGCCGTCAAGAAAGGTTTCCGCAGCCCGCATTTTGTCCTCCATGGTGTACTCACCCGGACGGAATATGTCCACCTGGCATCTGGTACTGCCGGAGAAGTGGATCAGCGCAAACTTTCGCTTTCCGTCTGTGGCGATCTCCAGCAAAGTCAATGCCACAGCCTTGCCCCAGGCGGCGGGATCGCCTTTTGTCGAGCCGGATTCATCCAAGCAGCAGATAATATCGCCCATGCCCTTATAGACTGGCTCCCGCCGCCTATACTGCTTGATCTGCCTGCGCTGATACTTCCTCAGAAACATCGGGGCCGTCAGCAGCGAGGCCAGCATGGCCAGCTCGGAGGTCAGGGCCCGGGACAGGTCGCTGCCCAGCTCCAGGGTATATTTCTCCCCGCGTCCGTAGGCGTAGCCGTTCCGCTTGCCTTGGGCGAATATCTCCCGGAACCTGCCAAGGTACTTGGCAACGTCCTTCAGGACGCTGCTTTTGCGAACGGTTTCCAGCAGAGCGGTGTTGACCGCGTTCCGCTCCAGATTTCCGGGATCATCACCCTAGGCGGCGATAATGTTCTGTATCTCCTCCGCTTTTTCGGCGGCGGCGCGGACTGCCTGCGCGACTATAGCGGAGATCGTATCCTGGTTTTTAGCGGTATTGGCATCAACCATCTTCCCCACCGCCGCGACCTGCCGCTGCTTGCTTTCCGCTTTATTGGCAGCGGCGATCACCTGCTGCTCCAGCTGCATATCAGGCTCCTTGCACCTCTGCATCCGCTCCAGAAGCTCCGCCAGCTCCTTTTGGGCTTGTGCTGCCGCATCCTCCAGCTTCTCCAGGGTATTCAGAGAGTTCTTTTCACCGCCGGTGTCGGCCAGAAGATCGTCCAGCTCATTCCCCTAACCACATGAGTAATAACAACCTGAGTATAAACCACCTAAAGGGAGTGAGTACATGCGCGCCCGCGCGAGGCCGCTATGAGGGGATAAGAGGTTATATCAATGATATGCAGCAATACTTAGGCGGAAGCGAAACGATGGAGCCGCACCGGATGCCGAAGTATAGTTGGTTTTTTTCGCTGGATCAGGGGTGGTGGCGCCTTTCACCGTAGGGGGATTTTATGCGCAAGAACTTTGTGAAAAGGGTTCAGTCGAGTTGCCGCGCATATTTCAGGAGAAAGCATACGCGTGGGAAATCAGTGGAAAGAGCTGAGTTGAGCTGCCGCACATGCTTTGGCAAAATGAACGGCATCCTCTCTCCCCGGGAGTGGGTTGACATTGCCCGTGGAGCCGGCGTCCGGGCAATTGCGATTATGGATTTTCAGGATGCAGCGGGCTTTCAGGAGGCGGCGCAGGCGGCAGAGGAATTGCGCGGGGAAGCGGAGCCGGAAGAGCTTGATTTCAAAATGCTTTACGGCATGGAAACTGTGCTGGAGGACGGGTGCCCTGTTCATCTTCTGGTGCGGCGTCAGGAGGGTTTGGCGCAGCTTTACCGGCTGCTGGAGATTTCTTGGCAGGACCGGGAGGAGCAGCCGTTTCTGCGCAAGGCGGAAATCGGCAGGCATAACTGCATCCCGCCCTCTCACGGGGGCTCTATAGCCGCAAACTCCAACTCTTTTTGGTTGGACGCCTCTGCCAGCGCCTCCAGATCCGGGACGCTGCGTTCGATTGGTCCCACGGTGGATTCCGGGCATTTCCATCGTTCATCTGTGGGGTTGTTATTCTATAAAAAATGTATAACCGCTTTGTTCAGGATCGAGTGAGTCACAAAATTCTTCCTCTTTTTGCAAGGAAATGTCAACTCGATCCTCCAAATCAGGGATAGTGCGCTCTATTTGTTCCGCCGCAGAGCTCAGATGCTCCTGCCGTTCACTGGTAATGCTGAAGTTTTCCAATGTTTCATGGATACTGCGATAGACTTCTGTAAGTTGTTCGGGAGTAAAAAGGACAACGTGGGGGATGAGGCCGGAGCGGGTAGCGAAGTCGCGCTTGGCCGCGGTGTAACTGTCCACACCGCCGGGAGGTCCGTAGAAGTTCCCCGCGTTCAGGCCAGTGCGCTCCCGCACACGTTCCCAGGTAGCAAACTGGACGCCGTACCTGGTGGGGTGGCCCGCCAGAACCACATCGTTGAAATCCGCCAGCAGCCTGTAGTCTCCCGTCAGGCCGCTGGCTGTCAGCTGGGGCGCCGTCTCCATCTGGCGCATGTACTCGGCAGTGGTTTTGGTGATAGAGATTGCTTTGTCCAGAGCGGCGCTCCTGTGATCATCCGCCGTATCCTCCCGCCAGTACCTCACCGAGCCGGTATCCAGCGCGAGGCAGAGACGCTGTCCGTCCAGCTCTATTGGCAGGAGGCCCTCCTCCGTTTCCGGTTTTACGGCAAAGCCCTCGTGCTGGAGGTTCAGGGTTAGTTCTTGGAAGTATCTGTTTTTTTCTTCTGCGTTCATTTTGATCCTCCTTGCTTTCTAATATAATGGCAACTTTTTGCGCTGAAAAGTCTGGGGCCCTTTTTGATTTTGCCTGTTTTGAAAACAGGCGCTGGGAGTATTGTGTTTTCCTGGAAAAACAAAAAGCGCCGGTCTGTCAATTCCTTTAGAACTGACGGATCGACGCTCAATACAGGCGCTCAAAATCGTAGCGCCCTATTTGAAACTGTTGTGCCGCAGGTTTAAGTCCTGCCTGAGTGAATAGGAGGTGGGGAAAAATCTAAATTTTGAGGCCCTTGGATTTTCACTATCCAAGGGCCTCTGAGGTCTTGAAATCTCTCAGTTTTTTCACCAAAAATCTTTTTTGACCTCTTTTTCTGGTGCGGGCATGGGGACTTGAACCCCAACGCCTTACGGCACGAGAACCTAAATCTCGCATGTCTGCCAATTCCATCATGCCCGCGGATGCAGGCTTATTATACCGAAGGATAGGGGATTTGTAAAGGGGGAAGTTGCAGACACAGAAAAATCCGCGAGCATCTCATTCATTCCACCGGCAAAACATCTGCCTGCTCAATAATACTGCGCCTGCGCCAGCCAGAGCTTGGCATACAGTCCCTCCTTCTGTGTAAGAAGCTCCTCGTGTGTGCCGGTCTGGGTGATGGAACCTCCGTCAAAGACATACACCACATCGCAGAAGCGGCAGGAGGACATCCGGTGGGAGATATAGATGCTGGTCCTACCTTCTGCTATCCGGCCGAAGCGGCTGTAAATGTCATACTCGCTGACCGGGTCCAGAGCGGCGGTGGGCTCGTCCAGGATGACTACCGGGGCATCCTTATACAGCGCCCGGGCAATTGCCAGCTTCTGCCCCTCGCCGCCGGAAATCTCCACGCCGGCCTCCTTCTGCTGGAAAAGGCCGGTTGCCAGTTTTTCCGGCATCTGCTCCACCCGCTCCCGCAGTCCCGCCTGCTCCAGGCACGCCCAGACCCGCCGGGGGTCGTAGTCCACGCTGGCGGCCACGTTTTCCCCCAGCTCCATGGAGAACAGCTTGAAATCCTGAAAAACCACCGACAGCAGGGACAGGTACTCCCCATAGTCGTACTTGCGGATATCGATGCCGTTGAGTAAAATCGCTCCCTCTGTGGGATCATACAGGCGGCAGAGGAGCTTGATAAACGTGGTCTTCCCCGCCCCGTTGGGGCCTACGATGGCCAGCTTCCGGCCCTTGGGCAGATGGCAGCTCACATGCCGCAGGCTCCATTGCTCCTGATTGGGATAGCGGAAACTGACATCCCGGAATTCCAGGTCATAGTCGCCATCATCCCGCTTCTCCACAGGGAGGGTGCCGTTGTACTTCTCAGAGGGAGTGTCCAGGAAATCCACATATTCCTTAAGGTACTTACGTTGGAGGTCCAGTTGGCCCATCAAATCCACCGCTTCCCGCACCGCCCCGGCCAGGGCCGTGATGGCCCCCACCTGCATGGACACCATGCCCGCCGTAATGAGACCCGCCATGGCTTTCAGTCCCACGAAAAGATAGGCGATGAGTACCGTGGTCAGGTTCACCACCGCCACAAGACTTTGGATGGCTTGGGTGCGCAGACCAAAAGTCTTTGCGTGTTTGCAAATGTCATCCACTACCCGCTCATACTTGTCCATCAGCATGTCACTGATGCGGTAGGTTCGCTGGTCCTTGCCCTGCCGGTAGTCCTCAACGATACGGCTGAGGGCTCCCCCGCGGCGGTTTCCGTCCACATTGATGTTATACCACTCCAGGTTCACTCGGTTGGCCCATTTGGTCAGTGGTACACAGGCCAGAGGCGCCGCCAGGGACAACGTCACCGCTGCCAAAGCCAGCCAGGGAGAATTCAGCGTCCGGGCCCAGACATTCCCATCCGCAGGGAGAGGAACGCTGACAAAGAGGCGGCTGACGGTGATGAGGGCATAGAGTATCGTAAGGCCGTGGCACAGAAGCTCGGAGAGGTTCCAGACAAACTCGAAAAAGCTTCCCCTGCTGGTGCAGCCCTCCTCCGCACGGGCTTTTTTGTCCATAATCTCTTGTGTTTCTAACTGCTGATAGTCCATGGTCATGCACTTCTCCGTCATGGCCCCAAGGGCCAGCTCGTCGGCGGTGAGCGCCTCCGCCCGGCAGAGCCAGCGCAGTACACGGCTGCTGCACCCCAGTGCAAAGTCCAGTCCGATCATCCACCAGACCAGTACCATGACTCCCTCGTCACTTGTTAAGAGACGGTCCAGAATGAGAGCGCCAAAGATGATGTTTACGAAAGGAAAGGCACTCTCCAATACAGCGGTAAACAGCGCCGCCGGGAGCGTAGCGGGATGTTTGCACTGGACCAGGGCAATCAGCCGGCGGCAGTCCCGAAAAAAACCATTTTTAGGCGTTTTCATGCTGCGCCTCCTTTTCGTCGCGGTAGTAAGAACTCTGGAGCTGAAAGAGTTCCGCATATTTCCCGCCCTGTTCCAGCAGCTCCCGGTGTGTGCCCACCTCGGCGGCGCGGCCATGTTCCATGTATACAACCCGGTCGCAGAACTGGGTGGAGCTGAGGCGGTGGGAGATAAATACGCTGGTCTTTCCCCCTGTCGTCTGGGCATACTTCTGGTAAAGATCCGCCTCTGCCAGAGGATCGAGGGCAGAGGTGGGCTCATCCAGAATGAGCAGGGGCGCGTTCTTGTACAGCGCCCGGGCAAAAAGCAGGCGCTGCTGCTGCCCGCCGGAAAGATTTACTCCGTCCCGCTCCAGCTGCTGGGTGATGGAAGTGTCCAGCCCCTTAGGCAAAGCCTCCACCGCCTCCTTCAGCCCTGCCTGCTCCAGACAGGACCAGACCCGTGCGTAGTCATAGTCCTCCCGACCGGAGACGTTCTCCCCGATGGTGAAGGGGAGAATGTTCACATCCTGATACAACGTCCCAACCAGTTGGAGGTACTCGGCAGCATTGAAGTCCGTGGTGGGTATACCGCCCACCAGAATTTCACCGCTGTCCGGCTTGTAGAGTCCGGAGAGAAGTTTGACCAGCGTGGTCTTGCCTGCGCCGTTGAGTCCCACCAGGGCAATTTTCTCCCCCGGGCGGATGGTGAGAGACAGGTGATCGATCACCGGCCTTTCCTGTCCAGGGTAGGTAAAGGTAACGTCCCGCAGTTCCACTTGGGGCGGACATTTGACTTGGGAGACGTCCGTTCCGGATCCGTGGTTGAGTACGTCCTTCTGTTCCAGAAAGTCCCGCAGATCGTCCACCTCCAAGGTCTCATAGCGCCAGTCATCGCTGGTGGCCACAAACTCGTTGAGCCAATTTGTGAACGTAGAGATGATGCCGATGGTCAGGGTGAATCCCGCCGCGTCAATATTTCCGGCCAGGAAAGCCCCTACCAGCATGGCATAAGCCAAGGCGTCCCGGGCCACCAAAAACACACTGTCACTGACCGAGCGCAAGGCCCTTCGTCTGAAGGACTGCCGCCGCCACTTATCCCGGCCCATGACACAGGCATTGTGAGCGTTCATGAGCCACTTTTCCATGCGGTAAAGGCGGATATCCTTGCCATTGACGGGCTGCTCTCCCTCTCGCCGCAGGTACTTTTGGCCTTGAAGCCAGGTGTCCGCCACCGACCTTGTCCGTATGTTGAAGCACCAGGCCCAGTAGGCGATGAGGTAGTTGGCTCCAGTCATTGCCAGCAGCACCAGAAGGATGCGCCAGTCCAGCCGCACCGCCGCCGCCCCATACAGCACCATGCCGGTGAGGTTGAGCAGCCACGGCTCCAGATGCCGGAGCATTCCCTCCACACCGACATTATTGCCGTATAATGCCGCACTGGCGGTGGCCGCCTTTTTCTGCCCCTCCGGCGATTCCAGCAGGCAGAAGTCCATCGTAAGCGCCTTGCGGAATTGGACCGGCACGAAGGTCCGGGCACGAAAGCGCATATTCTTCAAGCCCATCACTTGAGTCAGATACCCGCTGAGCGCCGTCCCCAGGGCGTACAAGGCCATTAACCCTAAGACCGCCGCCAGATACTGTCCCATACTTCCACCTCTGGTCAGCGCGGCCACCGCCGCCGTGGGCAGCAGCGTTGCTACTACCGGCAGCGCCAGCTTCACCGCCAGCGCTGCCGTTAAAGCCGGCAGATACGTGCGGTCCGCCTTTGTTACATGGCGCAGCAGATACAGGACATTTGCCGCTGTTGAGTGCCGCTTTTTTCCTTCCAAAAAAATCCCTCCTTCCTGTTCGCTGACCAGTATAGCATATCCTCCCATAAAAAAACGAATCCGTGCGCGAATTGCAGAAATTCGGGCACGGATAGCATATACGCTTTGTGTATGGGGATATCTACAAAGGCAGCAGGACCTCTGTGGCAAATACGCCGGGTTCGTTTTGGCGATTGACGTAGCCGCCGTATTTCTCCACCACACGGTCAATGCGCTTGAGGCCGTGGCCGTGATTGCCCCGTTTGGCAGAAATATAGGCAGAGTCAATCGTTCGTACAGTCTCTGCCGTGGCGTTGGAGATAGAAATGTAAAGCTGCTGCTTGAGTACGCCGATGTAGAGCCGCAGGAAGCGTCCGCCCTCCTCCACCTTTTCACAGGATTCCATGGCGTTGTCGATGAGATTGCCCAGGATAACGCACAGGTCGATGTCGGACACCGTAAGGCTCCCGGGCACCGTGGCCTTGAAGCTGAGGTCAATGTCCTGCTTCAGCACCAGGGAGAGCTTGGCGTTCAGGATGGCGTCCACGCTGACGTTGCCCGTCTCCGCCAGGGCGCGGATGCCGTCCAGGTCGTTCTCCAGACGGTCCAGATATTCCCTTGCGCTCTCGCTCTGGCCCATATCCAAACGGGCCTTGAGGGTTTGCAGGTGGTTGTGATAATCGTGCCGCCAGCCCCGCATGGTCAGGTACAGGTTCTCCACCTCCGCGATCTGCCGGGCCAGCAGCTTGTTCTGATAGGAAGCGATACGCCGGTCGCTGCGCCGCAGCAGCACCCATACCGCCGCCGCGACGGCCCCCGCTGCCGCTGCCGCCAGACCGGCGGCCAGCAGGATGATCCAAGGCTTCATGTCGTGCCCTCCCGGTAGTAGTCAATGAACGCCCGGTTCAGCTTCTCCCAGGCTCCCCGGCTGACGGGAACGCTGCGGTTTCCCTCCAGCAGGCATTCCGTGCGCCCAACCCGCTCCACGCGGCGCAGATTCACCAGGAAACTCCGGTGGGCGGGGACAAAGTCCTCCCCCAGCCGGCGGGAGAGTGCGGAAAGGGGTTCCTTCACCGCAACCGGCCCATTCTCTGTCTCCAGCAGCACCGTATGGCCCCGGGCTTCCAGAAAGAGAATGCTGTCTGCCTCCAGGCGGCGCGGCTCACCGTCCACTGCTACCACCAGATACCGGCTGACCCGTCCGATGCGCGCCAGGACCAGGTCCAGCAGGGGAAAGAGATTTTCCTCCGCCACCGGCTTCATCAGATAGCGCAGAGCGGAAACCTCGTACCCCGCGAAGACATACCCCGGGTGGTTGGTGAGGAAAGCCAGGGCCACCTGCCCGTCCGTCTGCCGGATCCTCCCGGCCAGCTCCAGTCCGCCGAGATTCCCGCCGCCCAGATCGATATCCAGCAGAATCAGGTCAAAGGGATAGCTGCCCGCCGTCTCAAACAGCAGCTCTTCGCCGCTGGCAAAGGCGCGGACAAGGCAGGGGCGGTCATGGACTCCGCTCCAGCGTCCGATCAGCCGTTCCACCAGTTCCGTCAAAGCGGGTTCATCGTCACAAATGGCAATACGCATTGCCGCACCTCCTTATCCGGACAGATGATTGATTCCCATATGCCCAGCCGCCTGCTGCGGGGCAGGCGGCTGACCGCAACTGCGTCTATGGTAACACGGAAAAGGAACCGTGTCCAGTGGGGACGGGCACGGAAGAAGAAAAACGCCGCCGTTCCCGCAGGCTCCTGCACACCGAACCATGGAGGCGTTTCCTACATAGGATACGGTGCAGAACGCTGATGCAGCCAACGCAGTTGCTGCCGGTGAAATTTTCAGCGGCGGCTTGAACAGAATCCATTCAAGTGTCCTGACAATTATAAGGAGTATTTTTATGTATAAACCATCCTTCTGCGTCTCCTCCGGAGACTGGCTCTGTTCCATTCTGCGCGGCAGGGCGCAGGCGGCGGCCAGAATTACGGGCAGCAGTCATTATCCCGGCCTGTCGGGCGAAGTGCGCTTTTTTCAAACCGGCAGCGGCGTGATTGTCTGTGCCAGGATCTGCGGCCTTCCACAGGACGGCGGCCCGTGCCATGAGCGGATTTTCGGATTTCATATTCACGAGGGAACCGAATGCGGCGGCCCGGCGGAGGATCCCTTTGCACACGCCATGTCTCACTATAACCCGGGCGGCTGCGAGCATCCCCGCCACGCCGGAGACCTGCCGCCGCTCTTCGGAAACGATGGCGCCGCAGTTTCTCTGTTTCTGACCAGCCGCTTTTCCGTAGAGGACGTTATTGGAAAAACCGTTATCATTCACGACAGCCCGGATGATTTTACAACCGGGCCCTCTGGAAATGCGGGCGAAAAAATTGCCTGCGGTGTGATCCGGAAGACAGAGATGTCCTGCGGATAGGCCGGGACTCCTGCGGACAGGTGCGGCGCAAATTGTACGGAATTTTACGGCTTTTTTTCTTAAGACCTTGACAGGAAGAGCCCGGGAATGTACAATTGCAGCCAGGAGCAGCCTGGGTTAACCGGATGGGCGGCCCACTATTTCATCGGGAGGAAGCATATGGAAAAAGAAATTAAGCGGATCGGCGTTCTGACTAGCGGCGGCGACGCGCCCGGCATGAACGCCGCCGTACGGGCCGTAGTGCGTGCAGCCTTGAGCCGGGGGATCGACTGCGTGGGCATCCGCCGGGGCTGGAACGGTCTAATTACCAGTGATTTTGTCCGCATGGACACCTCCAGCGTCAGCCATATCATCAACAAGGGGGGCACCGTCCTCTATACAGCCCGAAGCGAAGAATTCCGGCACGTAGCCGGACAGGACAAGGCTCTGGCGACCTGCAAGCTGCTGGGGCTGGACGCCATTGTGGCCATCGGCGGCGACGGTACCTTCCGGGGCGCCCTGGCCCTCTCCCGCCGGGCGGCGGAGACAGGATATCAGCTCCAGGTGGCAGGCGTTCCGGCTACCATTGATAATGATATCGGCTGTTCTCACTATACCATCGGCTTCGATACGGCCTGCAATACGGCTGTAGAGTGCATTGACAGGCTGCGGGACACCATGCAGTCCCACGAGCGCTGCTCCGTGGTGGAGGTTATGGGCCGCCATGCGGGCTATCTGGCGTTGTACGTAGGCATTTCCGTGGGCGCTACCGCCGTCCTGATTCCCGAGCGGGAGCTGGACTTTGAGCGGGATGTGATAGAGAAGATCCGCCGGGCCAGGCTGGCTGGTACGACGCACTACATGGTGGTGGTGGCAGAGGGCGCCGGTAATACGATGGAAATCAGCCGGCAGATCCACGAGGAAATCGGCCTGGATCCCAGGGTGACGGTTCTGGGCCATATTCAGCGGGGCGGCGCGCCCTCTGCGAGGGACCGCGAGACCGCCAGCCGCATGGGCTTCAAGGCGGTGGAAGCTATTGCCCAGAATGCAGGGAACTGTGTGATTGCCACACAGGAGGGCCGGCTGGTAGTGATGGACATGGAGAAGGCTCTGGCCATGACCAAGGCGTTCAGCATGGACCGCTACGATATTCTGGAGGCCCTGACCAACAACTCAGGTATCCATTAAGCCGGCGGCGGGGGAGCGGAAATCCGCTCCCCCCAGGCGCGTTTTCCGGAATATTCCTCTGTGCTGTGGACAAGTCCGTATACGCAATATATGCTGTCGGACAAAGTATAAGTATTATAATAAAGGGAGGTTTTTGCGTGTTTCAAATCATTGACCAGGTCAAGCCTGGCCTGCAAAAGCTGGTCCGCGCCCTGCGGGAGACGTACCCCTACGCCTCTGTGCTGGCAGTGGCGGACGAGAACCGCTCCTGGAGTATCAGCCGGGGCGGCATCAACATTTCCGCCTCCGGCCGCGGAGGCGGAACGGGGTACGTGGTCCGGGTCTTTGACGGCACGGGCTGCGCGGAGTATTCCTTCAACGAGTTCGCGGAGGAGAACATTCCGGAGCTGTGCGCCGTTCTGGCCCGGCGCCTGGAGGAGCAGAGAGAGGCCCTGGAGGGTTTCGAGCCGCTGCCCACGCCGCCGCTCTCCGATGAGCCGGCAGTGCTGAAAAAGCTCAGCACCTGGCGGGTCCATCCCCGGGAGCTGGGGGACGAGGCTATTGTGGAGAAGCTCACCGCCCTGCGGAAAAAGGCGCTGGACCACGACGGGCGGGTCCTGGACGCCCAGGCCCGGGTATCCTACCGCGCCTGCCGGAAGCTTTTTCTGTCGGAAAACCGGGATCTGGACCAGACGGTCATGTGGACCACTGCCATGGTGGCCGTCCTGGCCTCCCGGGGACAGGAGATCAAGATGGCCTACCGCCCCTTCTCCAACCTGGGCGGCGCGGAGGTGCTGGACGAGATGGACCGGAGGGTGGAAAAGGTGGCGGACGACGCCCTGGAACTGCTGGAGAGCCAGCCCATTGTCCCCGGAGAATATGAGTGCGTCTGCGACCCGGAGACCACTGGCATGATCGTCCACGAGGCCTTCGGCCACGGCGTAGAGATGGACATGTTCGTCAAGGACCGGGCCTTGGCCCGGGAGTGCGTGGGCGAATACGTGGCCAGCCGGCTGGTGACCATGCACGACGGCAGCGCCGTGAACGAGGCCGCCACCATGTTCTTTGACGATGAGGGAACCCTTACCGGGGACACGGTCATCATCGACAGGGGCGTGCTGCGCCGGGGGATGTGCGATGCCCTCAGCGCCGCCCGGCTGGGCGTGGCCCCCACCGGCAACGGACGCCGGGAGAGCTACGAGCGCAAGGCCTACACCCGCATGACCAACACCTATTTCCAGGGCGGCGAATATACGCCGGAGGAGCTGATCGCGTCCGTCAAGGACGGCTTCCTGCTGGAAGCGCCCTCCAGCGGCATGGAGGACCCGAAGAACTGGGGAATTCAGTGCATGGTCACCACCGCCCGGGAGATCAAGGACGGGAAGCTGACAGGGAAGCTCTTCTCTCCTATCGTCCTCACCGGCTATGTGCCGGATCTCCTCAAGAGCGTGACCATGATGAGCAAAACTCCGGTACTCAGCGGCAGCGGCTACTGCGGCAAGGGGTATAAGGAGTGGGTGAAGGTTTCCGACGGCGGCCCTTACATGAAGGCCCGCATCCGGCTGGGTTAAGGAGGTGCGACCATGATCGAGAGAATCAAGAGTGCCCTGGAGCGCTGCGGCATCAGCATGTGGCGCATCAATGAGCGCCTGGACGAGACCACGGAGCTTTTCTTTGTGAAAAAGCAGCTGGACACCCGGCGCACCAAGGACGTGCGCAAGTACGAGGTCACCGTCTTCCGGGACGTGGAGAACGGCAGCGGCAAGCCCGGCCGGGGATTCACCTCCATTCCCGTCCTTCCTTCTATGGACAGCCGGCAGCTGGAGGAGGAGCTGAAGGGAGCGTACTATGCCGCTCAGTTCGCGGCCAATCCCTATTTTGAGCTGCCCGACCCGGTCCAGGCCCCTATGGCGGAGGAAACCGGGGAGCTGGCCCAGGCCCCTCTGGCCCGGAGCGCCGGGAAGATGGCACGGGCCCTCTTCGCTCCCGACATCCATGAGGACGCTTTTGTCAACTCGGCGGAGCTGTTCGTCTGCCGCGTCCGCCGCAGGATCCTGTCCTCGGAGGGGACCGACGTATCCTTTGTCAACACCGGGGTGAACGGCGAGTTCGTGGTCCAGTGCAGGGAGCCGGAGGACGTGGAAATCCACAACCAGTTCGAGTACGACGCTCTGGATGAGGAGGCTCTCTCCGCCAAGGTGGCGGAGGCCCTCACCTTTGTCCGGGACCGGGCTCACGCCCGGAGGGTCCTGAAGAGCGGGAAATACGACCTGATTCTCAGCGGCGACGCCATGGCCGAGGTGCTGTCCTACTACAGCAACCGCTCTGCCGCCGGGATGGTATACCCGCAGTATTCCACCTGGAAGCCTGGGGAGGACATTCAGGGGGAGGCCGGCGGCGAGCGGCTGTCCCTGACCCTCCGGGCTTTCCATCCCTATAGTCCGGAAGGCATCCCTACCGGGGAGGACCTGCCCCTGCTGGAGGACGGAAAGCTGCTGACCTGGCACGGCCCCAACCGGTTCTGCCGGTATCTGGGGGTGAAGCCCACCGGCAATTATCAGAAAATCGTCTGCTCCAACGGGACGCTGCCCTTCACGGAGCTGAAAAAGGGTCCCTGCCTGTGGGCCGTGACCTTCTCCGACTTCCAGATGGACGCTATGAGCGGACACTTCGGCGGCGAGATCCGGCTGGCCTACCTCATTGAGGCGGACGGCACGGTCACGCCGGTCACCGGCGGCTCCGTCAACGGCAGCATCCTGGAGGCTCAGAAGAACC
>OFGG01001167.1_pt1 | contig 18268 bp, 15 predicted proteins | sample 1521701 | NCBI WGS metagenome assembly OFGG01 (sample SAMEA3504081, study PRJEB24116) | mouse gut metagenome | biome: mouse gut; feature: mouse-associated habitat; material: faeces | place: Denmark | collected 2011
ATGCAGGAGATATCTGCATGGGTAGGGGCTTTTAGTTAGTTTCCGATTTTTACGTAAACGATTTCTTTATACTGCGGATAACCTTCATGAAGAAGGTTCATATCCACTCCACCCGCCGCGTTCCGGCAAAATTCATAGAGCGTGTAAGCGCCGTCCCTGTAAGCGAAATCCTCTCCGTTATCGCGGTAATGGACATAGCGCCCTTCGTGGCCGGGGAATACCAGGAGCTTTAAAGTCCCGCGGTCGTGCTCACCGACATACTGCTGGACGTCCCACGTGGGTATCACGCTGCCCTCTTTTGCGAACATGGGACAGACATCCAGAGGCGCTTCCACCAGATGATACTGTCCGCCCGCGTAGGCGCTTCCGTCGTTAAAATCATACCAGGTGCCTTCCGGCAGGTATACCATTTTTCTGGTTGCGCCCTGCTCCAGGACAGGTGCCACAAGCAGGTGCTCTCCTACGAGAAATTCCCCGTTCAGGTTCCAGGTTTCCGGGTCCTGCGCATAGTGAAGAACCAGAGGGCGCATGACAGGCAGGCCCGTGTTTTCGCATTCATAAAAGAGATCGTAGAAATAAGGCAGGAGGCGGTAGCGCAGTTCGATAAATTTGCGGTTAATATCGAGGGTTCTGCGGTCGAACATCCAGGGTTCCTGACGGACACAGCCCTCACAGGAATGATTGCGGAAAAGCGGGGAAAAAGCTCCGACCTGTACCCAGCGGGAGAGAAGCTCCGGTGTGCAGTCAGCGCCGAAACCGCCGACATCTGTTCCCGCAAATGCGAAGCCGGAAAGCCCCAGGTTTATCAGCTGCGGCACAGCCATCTGCAGATGCGCCCACAGACTCTGATTATCTCCGGTCCAGACCGTCGAATATTTCTGGGTTCCGGCATAGCAGGCCCGCGTGATAACAAAAGGCCTTTTTCCGGTGGCATGCCGCAGACCCTCGTAGGTCGCTTTCGCCATCTGGTGGCCGTAAATATTGTGCATGGCGGCGTGAGGAAGCGGCTTATCTTCATCAGAAAATACCACGTCCGGCGGCAGCTCACCGTGAAAACTGGCGGGCTCATTCATATCGTTCCACACTCCCGCGACGCCCATACCGGTCAGGAAAGACTGTTTCCCGGCCCACCAGCTGCGCACGGCGGACTTTCCGAAATCAGGAAACACGGCGGCGCCGGGCCAGACCCAGTTATCATAGACATCTCCCTGAGGGGTTTTTGCAAAATAATCATTTGCGATGCCCTCATCATACATGGAATATCCCTCATCCAGCTTGACGCCGGGGTCGATGATTGTCACGGCCTTGTAGCCCTGTCCGCCAAGCTCTGAGATCAGTTCCCCAGGAGCGCCGTAATCTTTTTCATTCCAGGTGAAGACACGGAAACCGTCCATATAATCAATATCAAAATGTATCGTATCGCAGGGAATGGAGAGTTCCCGGAATTTTCCGGCCACTTCACGGATGTCTTCCGCGCATTCGTAACCCCAGCGCGACTGGTGATAACCCAGCGTCCACAGCTGCGGCAGCGGTGTCCTCCCGGTCAGGTATGTATAATTTTTTATGACGTCCGCCATGGTGGCGCCGCCGATAAAATAGTAATTCAGATATCCGCCGTCCGCCCCGTAAAAATAGTAACCGCTGTTTTCTTTTCCCAGGTTAAAGCAGGAGCGGAAAGTATTGTCAAAGAAAAGTCCGTACACGCCGTGTTCCTTTAACGTAATCAGAAACGGAACAGACTTGTAGAGCGCTTTAAAGGCGTCTGTCTGCGCCTGTGGGTTGTCTGTGTTCCAGTTTTCGTATTCGTATCCGAGTTTGTTCAGAAAACCGGTTTTATCCCCCAGTCCGTAAAATTTCTCGTCACCGTCCAGTACTTTTACAGACTGCACCGGATAGATGTATTCCGGGGAGGCGGCGGCATGTCCCTCCGCTTCCAGCAGAGCGCGGGCGTTCCGGCTTAAAAAGGAGACGGGCTTTCGCTCACCGCGGTAATCCAGGCACAGCAATGTCCCGTCTTTTTTATAAAAGTCCATGTAGCCGCCGTCGTATACTTTTATAGTCAGGGCTGCCGTGTGAATGGCAAGTGCGGTGTCCGTCTCTTCTATTATAATATCAGCTTCCGCGCAAAATTCTGCCGCGGGATTCTGGCAGGCGTCTGTTCCGGAAGCAGCCTGTCCCGTTGTCGTTCCGTTACCTTCCACGGCCTGTGAGTTTCGTCGTGTCTCTCCGCATGGAAATACAACCTGTATAATTTCCGGATTGATGATCTGTAGTTCCGCATCCCCTTTTTCAAAAGAAATGCAGGTATGGCAGCCGGTTTTACGGCAGTCTGTCCTTTTTCCGTACATATGAAAAATCCTTTCTGTTCTGATGCTCATTGTGGCTGTGCGGTTCCTGGCGTGTGTGGCTCTTTCGTCTCAGCTTCCCCCGGCGAGTTCCTTAAGTTCCTGCAGCAGATCGAGATCGGACTGCTTTACCATCATATTTGTCGTGAGCGCGTCTTCTCCCGGCCTTGTCACCGTGATCTCAATAATGGTTCCTTCCGTGACAGGCGTCGAAAAAACGGCCTGTAGAAAGGCGGCGAATTTCGGGTGATTTTCCTCAAATTTATTTTTAGCATTCATGAATTTCATAATGGAGCCCGGATTTATCATATTTCTTTTCATTACCTCCTTATTATATATTTTCTGTGCATATTATTATAGCATGCCCGTGCTGAAACATCCATAGCTGTTTGAATTCCGTTATTGCATTATTAAAAATGCAATTTATTTTGAATCAGACATTGTTTTTCAAAAAAACTTCGTTATAATAAAATTATGAGAAAATTGAGAAAAGGAGAGAGAATTATATGTTTGGATTTGGTCAGCTGATTGATATTCTGAAGAAAGACCCGAAGAAGATTGTATTTACAGAGGGAAGCGACCCGCGTATTCTGGAAGCGGCGTCCCGTCTTCTGGCAGGATATTTCCTGCATCCGATTCTGGTCGGAGACGAGGAAGAGATTGCACGGGCTGCGGAGGATGCGGGATTTAACATTCGCGGCGCGGAAATTATTGACCCGAAGAAATATCAGGATATGGAGCCGATGGTGGAGCGCTTCTGCGAGCTGCGCAAGAGCAAGGGCGTGACGCCGGAGCAGGCGAGAAAAGCGCTCTCCCAGGCGAATAATTTCGGGACCATGCTGGTCAAGATGGGGGTTGCCGACGCGCTGTTGGGAGGAGCGACTTATTCGACGGCGGACACGGTGCGCCCTGCCCTGCAGCTGATTAAGACGAAGCCGGGCAATACGATTGTATCTTCCTGCTTCATTCTGGTGCGTCCGTCCGCGACGGGTGAGAATTCCGTGCTGGCAATGGGCGACTGTGCGATCAATATTAACCCGACGGAGGACCAGCTTGTCGAGATCGCAGGCGAGACCGCCAAGTGTGCGAAAATCTTTGGCGTGGATCCTCAGGTTGCATTCTTAAGCTATTCGACCTGGGGTTCCGGCGAGGGTGAGGCGGTTGACAAGATGCGCAATGCGGCGGCAAAGGCGCGGGAGAAGTATCCGGATCTGCCGATTGACGGGGAACTGCAGTTTGACGCTGCCGTGGATCCGCGCGTTGCCCGCACGAAATGTCCGGAGAGCACGGTGGCGGGCCATGCGAATACCTTTATATTCCCGGATATCAGCGCGGGAAATATCGGATACAAGATCGCGCAGCGTCTCGGTCATTTCGAGGCGTACGGACCGATCCTCCTGGGGCTGAATGCTCCGATCAATGATCTGTCCCGCGGATGTAATGCCTCCGAGGTATATTCCATGGCCATTATTACGGCTGCAATTTCCAATATCTGATCACATGAGACAGGCCAGGGCTTTTTGTCCGGGCCTGTCTTTTTGTCTGACGGGAAATAGTGCCACGTCCTGCTGAGGAAATATGTCTGCGAATGTGGATAACTCTGTGGATACTGTGTATAAATACAGTGAATATCTGGAAAATTCTGAAAATATTACGCAATTTTTAAATAAATATGTCAGAATCCTGTCATTTACCGGTGCTCACAGATTCTTATGCGGGGGCGCCTGGCATCATGAAAGGGGTTATTATTAGCACTCACCTATTGACAGTGCTAATAAAAAGTTGTATAACAGAATTACCGAATAGGAACATACCGAATCGGGGAACCTGATAACAGTACAGAATAGAAAGAGGGGATTCCTATATGTTGAGACCAGGTATTTTTAACGACAACTTTACAGACAGTTTATTTGACGACTTTTTCAGCAATATGTTTGTGCCGGCCAGAGGGATGAGGGCGGCGAGCGCGATGAATACAGACATCCGTGAACTGAAGGATTCGTACCAGATCGATATGGAGCTTCCGGGCTTTACAAAAGAGGACGTTAAGGCCGAGCTTAAGAACGGCTATATGACCATTCAGGCATCTCATTCGGAGAGCAGCGGAGAGAAGGATGCGAAGGGCAGGTATGTGCGCAAGGAGCGCTATACCGGCAGTTACAGCAGAAGTTTCTATGTCGGGGAGAACGTGACTGAGAAAGATATTCAGGCGAAGTTCACGGATGGAATTCTGACAGTGACCGTTCCGAAGAGAGAGGCGCTGCCGGAGACGGAACAGAAAAAATATATCGCGATCGAGGGCTGAAATGTCATATTCGGCACAGAGGGAAATCCGGCAGTAATGCCGGATTTTTTTGGGAAACGCTTCCAATCTTGAAAGACGCGACCGGAAGTGGTATATTGATGGAAGGAGTCAAATCTTTGAAATACGGGGAAGCGGGAAAATGTATAAGAATATGGGAAAAGTGATAAGATTTGTGGAAGAATACTCGGTTCTGACGGTCGCGACGCTGGTTATGGTGGTGGGAACATACCTGTTTAAGTTTCCAAACAGGTTTTCCTTTGGCGGTGTGACCGGTCTCGCGGTGCTGCTCGCGGCAGTGATGCCGGTGTCGCCCGGAACGATTACATTTATCCTGAATATGGCGCTGCTTGTCGTGGGGTTTATTTTTCTCGGCAGGGGATTCGGGGTAAAGACGGTGTATGTCAGCCTGCTGACCTCGGTGGGTCTGAGCGTGGCAGAAGTGCTGTTTCCGATGGACGGGCCGATGACGAACCAGCCGGTGCTGGAGCTTGTATACGCGGTTGTGCTTCCGGCATTTGGCTCCGCGATTCTGTTCAACGTCGGCGCGTCGAGCGGGGGGACGGATATTATCGCGATGATTCTGAAAAAATATACCACGTTAAATATCGGCGCGGCGCTGTTCTGCGTGGATCTGGGCATCGCGGTTGCCGCCTGTCTCATCTTTGATCCGCAGACCGGCCTTTTTTCGCTGTGCGGCCTTCTGGCAAAATCGCTTGTGGTTGACGATGTGATAGAGCGTGTAAATCTGTGCAAGTACTTTACAATCATCTGCAATGATCCGCAGCCGATCTGCGATTTTATTATGAAAGACCTGAAGCGGAGCGCGACAGTGTACGGCGCGGAGGGCGCATATGAGCACAACCGCAAAAGTATTATAATTACGATTATGAACCGGGGGCAGGCGGTCGAACTGCGCAACTTTATCCGGACGACCCAGCCGTCAGCCTTTATTGCGATCACGAACAGCAGTGAGATTATCGGTAAGGGATTCCGGGGATTCAACTAAAGGAGGGGGAGCTATGCTGATCAGTATTCTGGCGACGTTACTATTCGGCTGTATTTATTTTTACCTGAAGCTGCCGGCGGTAAACCTGCACGCAGTGGAGTTTTATACATTTATATTCCTGCTGTGCGCGGTGTACTGCGCGGTAAGTCTTCTGATGACGGGATTCAGGGCCGGAAGCCTGCGTGATTATGTAAAGCACCTGGTAAAAAAATGCACGATACCCGTCGTGGCGCTCGCTGCATTTCTGCTGCTCGCGGTCGTCGGGAGCGTGGCGGGGAGTGTGTTCTTCCGGGCAAAGGATTATGCAGGTCTTTTGAAACTGGAACAGGGCGATTTTGGGGCTGAGGTGGAGGAGGTGCGCTGGGATCAGATCCCGATGCTGGATGAAAATTCGGCCAATACCCTGGCCAATAAAAAAATGGGAGAGCTCTCGGATCTTGTGTCCCAGTTTGAGGTGGATAACAGTTCGGCGCAGATCAATTACCGGGATATTCCGATGCGGGCGACGTATCTGAATTACGGGGATATCATAAAATGGTGGAAGAACCGGAAAGCGGGGATCCCCGCCTACCTGCTGATTGATATGGTCACGCAGGAAGTCACGGTGCAGCGCCTTGCGGAAGGGATGAAATATTCTCCTTCGGAACTCTTTAACCGAAATATTTACCGCTATCTGCGGTTTCACTATCCGACGGAGCTGTTTTATGATGTTAATTTCGAGGTAGATGACGAGGGAGTGCCTTACTGGTGCGCGACGGTGGTCAGAAAAACGATCGGTCTCTTTGGAGGAACGGATGTCAGGGGGGCGGTTCTGGTGAACGCGGTGACGGGGGAGAGCGCGTATTATCCGATCGAAGAGGTGCCGTCCTGGGTGGACCGTGTCTGCAGCGCGCGCCTGATTATGGAACAGTATGACTATTATGGCATGTACCAGAGCGGGTTCTGGAACTCGATTCTCGGTCAGAGCGGGTGTACAAAGTCGACGAGCGGTTACAACTACATCGCCATGGATGACGATGTGTGGGTCTATACGGGAGTCACCTCGGTCGGAGGGGATGAGAGTAATCTGGGTTTTATTCTTGTCAATCAGCGCACAAAGAACGCCCGCTATTATGTGTGCGCCGGAGCAAATGAAAATGCGGGGATGAGTTCGGCACAGGGGGCAGTACAGCAATACAGCTACATGGCCACATTTCCGATACTTTTAAATATCGGCGGGGAGCCGACATATTTTATGGCTCTGAAAGATGCGTCGCAGCTTGTCAAAATGTATGCGATGGTCAATGTCAGTCAGTACCAGATCGTTGCGGTAGGCAGCACTGTGGAGGAATGTCAGGGAAACTATGCGTCCCAGCTCGCAAAGAACGGGATTGCGCAGGTGGATACAGAAGAGATGTCTGAACGGCAGGAGGTCACCGGCAGGATTGCGGAGATCAGATCCTCCGTGATGGATGGCGATACCTGGTATTTTATCCGGTTAAAGGATGGAAATGCGTATTATCTGATTAACGGGCGGGAATATCCGGTCGCCACGATCTTAAATGTGGAGGATCTGGTGACAATCATATATCAGGCAGGAGAGGATGAAATCATTCAGGGAAGTTCCATAGAAAGAAAATAATTCCGGGCGCACAAAGTAATGTAGAACAGAAGGAGGTATCTGCTATATGAAAATATGGGAAGATGAAAAACAGTGCTATATCAGGGCGGCGATGGAGCGGAATACGCCGGCGGAGAATGAGATTCTGAAGAAGAATCTGGAGGAGACGGACTGGTCCGTGCTGGAGAATATCGGGGGGAAAGATGCAGTCAGTGACAGGGGCGTATTTGCCCCTCTCGAGGCGGTGGAGCTGGCCGAGATACGTGCGCGCAGCGCGGAGTTTAAAGAACTGGGCTTAAAAGCGATCAGGGAAGGACGTGTGGGGGCTGTGCTTCTGGCCGGCGGCCAGGGCACCAGACTGGGGCTGGACAGACCCAAGGGCACCTTAAACATCGGGGTTGAAAAGGAACTGTTTCTGTTTGAGCAGCTTGTGCGTAATCTGATGGATGTGACAGGGGAGGCCGGAGCATATATTCCCCTCTATGTGATGACGAGCAGGATCAACCATCAGGACACGGTGGATTTTTTTGCGGAGCATTCCTGGTTCGGGTATCCGCAGGATCACATCCGGTTTTTTACTCAGGAGATGGCGCCGGCCTGTGATTACGAGGGGCGGGTCTATATGGCATCCCCGACGGAAGCGGCGATGTCTCCAAACGGCAACGGCGGGTGGTTTGGTTCGATGATAAGAGCGGGACTTCTGGAAGATCTTCACGCGAGAGGGACGGAGTGGCTTAACGTGTTTGCGGTAGACAACTGTCTGCAGCGGATTGCGGATCCTGTGTTTATCGGCGCGACGATCGCTTATGGCCGTGAGAGCGGGGCAAAGGTGGTGCGCAAGGCTGCGCCCGATGAGAAAATCGGTGTGCTCTGCACGGAGGACGGAAGGCCTTCCATTGTGGAGTACTATGAGATGACGGAAGAAATGGTGACGGCCAGAAAAGAGGACGGCTCATTAAAATACGGGTTTGGTGTTATTTTAAACTACCTTTTTTCAGAGAAAAAACTGGAAGAGATAGCGGACCGGCAGCTGCCGGTTCACGTGGTGGAGAAGAAGATACCCTATCTGGACACGGACGGAACCATGGTAAAACCGGATGCGCCCAACGGCTGCAAATTTGAGGCGCTCGTACTCGACATGGTTCATATGATGGATGGCTGCGTCCCTTATGAGGTGGAGCGTGAACGTGAGTTTGCACCGATAAAGAATCTGCATGGTATTGATTCACTGGACAGCGCGCGGGAGCTGATGCGCGGGTGCGGGATTGAATTTTAGAGAGAAAGCTGCTGAAGAACTAACGTGGAAGAAAGTGATGTAATTGTGCCGTTGCATCTTAAGAATTGCGTTCCGCATGACGAAATACACGGAAAGGCCGGGAAATCAGCGGGGAAAGGACGGGCGGCGCCTGTGACGGGAAGGCATACCGGCGGGAACGGAGGTATTTTATGAATATTTCGCAGATGGCGGGGAGCGGCAGCCCGAAGAGCGTCTATGCCGGTAATCTTCTGATGGGAAGATCCGGGCTGAAGAGCACGCAGGAAAAACTGGAGCGTCAGCAGAAGGCCGGAAATGAGATTGCGTTCTGGGAAAAGCAGAAAGAAGGACTCAGGAACATGAAGTGCGATACTCTGGAAGAGATCGCCAGAAAGCTGGAGATGTTCCACAGTTATGAGGATGAGATTGCTGCCGTCAAAGCGGCCTATAACCGCGAACAGATGAGTCATATTATGGACGAGGCTGAGGAGATGGGAGAGAAGATCGCGGAAGCGGCGGAGAAACTGGAGCCGAAGACACCTGAAGAGAGAAGAGAGGAAATGGCTGAGGAAGCTCTGGGGACGGATGATGACGGCGGGATTGCTGACGAACTGCTGGAAGAGCTGCCGGAGCCGGAAGACGAACTCACGGAAGAGACTCTGGAGGAAGCCGTGGAAGAGATGGAGGACAGGATACAGGAGAAAGCTGATGAAGAGGCCCTTCGCATGGCACAGAAAAAGCTCCTCATCAGGGAAGAGGAGCTGGAAGACGTTTACAGACCATTCGACGCAAGAATCTGAAAAAGCGGCGGCGACAGAACCTGCAGGACATTCTGCAGGTTCTGCTATTTCATAAACAGGCCGTCGACTTCCATATCTGTGTTGAACGTGATGGTGTAAGTGACATTGCGCTTTTCAAAAGCAGCCACGATCACGGCTGTCGCGAGATCACGCCCGTCTTTATCTTTCTGTCCAACGACCGCGGTGCTTTTATATTCCACGAAGGAACCGGTCTGTTCGTTCATGGTGTCCATATTTTCTGCGAGTATTTCCGCTGACAGTGCATTTTTCATCACGTCACTCATCATCGCAATATTCTCATCGTACTCTCCTGCAATCAGATGATCCGCGGCTTCTCTGGCCATGGTTTCCACTGTTTCCGCGTCAAAGGCATCCGCCAGCTTTGTGGAGCTGCAGCCTGTCAGAAACAGCAGTGTGACTGTGAACAGGATTGCTGTAAAAAAATTTCTTTTCATGGTGTGCCTCCTTTTTTGTGGTAGAATAAGAGTCCGGCGGCGAGGGTGAGAGCACCGGCTGCCGCCGCGTAAAGTTCAAGCCCCAGGGTTCCGGTCCCGAATACAGCCGGAAGGATTACGATGGCGGCATCCAGCAGTGTGTGCAGCAGGATGGCTGCCGCCAGGAAGCGCACAATTTTTTTCTCCCGGACGCCGTGCATGACCAGGAGGGATGCTCCAAGGTGAAAAGCCAGGGCAGAGAGGCGCTCGGCGCCTGAGGTCAGAATTGCGGCGGGCGTGGCGGGAAACAATGCTTCCCGGCCGGTCAGGGTCAGGGCAAGCCCGGAAAAAAAGACGGGGCCGACGAGCAGCATCGCCTCAATTCCTCCGTGGCCAAGACCGAACGCGAGGCCGTATTCCTTTCCGGTCTGCTCCTTCAGGAAAAGTCGGATTGCGGCGAGACGGGCCGTTTCCTCCGCCAGACCGGCCGTCAGGCCGAGAAAGAGTCCGTAGAGCCAGGGATACAGCTGAAGCGCGCCGTACCAGGCATAGCGGGGCACAAGCAGCTGCAGGATGGGAATCCGGATCAGAAGCTGACTGACGATAAAGGCCAGAGCGCCGGAAAAAAACGCTTTCCAGATCCCCTTTTTCCGGTGTGCCAGAAAGAATGTCCCCGCAGTGGGGATGCCGTAACAGATCAGAATACCGGCGCATAATGTGATTATCAGCATGTGTTATCTCCTTTCTCATATTTTACGGGCAGCATGATTGTGGTGGTAAAGATCCGGTCGCGCCAATGCGACTGCACATCGCCGCCGTATGCCGTTACAGTCTGCCGGATAATTTTCATGCCGAGCCCTGAGTGTCCGGGTTTTCCAGAGTGAAATAATCCTCCGTTGCCGGGCGGTTCGCGGTCGCAGCTGTTTTCCATGGTGATGGAGAGAAAATGGCGCACAAGTCCGATGCGCAGCCGCACATACTTCCCGCGGCTGTCCGCCGCGGCAGCCGCTGCGTTGTCGAGAAGGTTGGCAAACAGTGCGGTTATGTCAGTATCGCGCATAAAACCGGGCGTCAGTTCGCCGACCTTAAAATCTGTGAGCACGCCCGCATGTTCCATCGACTGTGCTTTGTCGTTGAGGATGATATTTAACAGCTTATCCGTGGTATAGTATTTCTGATGAAATCCGTTCAGCATCCGCAGAAGATCACCGGCGTATTCCGCGGCATCAGGGGATCCCTTTGCGCGGTAGAGCTCCTCCATCGCCTGAATGTGGTTGCGGATGTCGTGCAGCAGTTTTCGGGATTCTTCATATTTTTCCTCCTCCCGCAGGTAATACCGGTGCTGCATTGCGGCCTGCCGGCGGTAGAGACGGCGCTCATTTTCAAGCCTGCGGTTGCGGCTCATGACATCGGTCAGCACACAGAAATATATGTTTAAACCCGCCAGCAGAACGAGATTGACAATGAAAAGAACGAGGGATTCCATCGTAAAATATATCTGTGACAGATAAGCTGTGTAGTACAGGTTGAAAATGGAAAATACCGGCAGTATCACGGACAGCGCAATCTGTCTGGCGGTGACGTGCTCTCCCGTGCGCTTCCCGGTGAGGAAGGTAATCAGCAGAATCACCATAAATTCTGTCATCCGGGTGGCGGCGACCAGAAACAGATAAGCCAGTTCCGGGGAATTCAGGTAAAGGATGCCCGCAAACCAGAGCGTCTGACAGAGTGTGACGACAGCGGCGTCTGTCAGGAAAACAGCCACGGACAGAATAAAAAAGGGGAGCAGGCACTCCCGGCGCGCGCGGAAAATCAGGGATGCGGCAGGCGCAAACAGCAGCATAAAACACAGATTCACCAGTGTGTTTCCCAGGAGTGAACATGCAGTTGCCACGAAGATGAACAGGGCCAGGAGACCTGCGGAAGCGGCGGAGAGTCCGGGCCGTCCGGCAATGCGGTGAGCTCCGTAAAACATGACACCCAGCAGCAATATGCTGCCCAGGAGAGGCAGGAACAGATAAATTATGATTTCCAGGCCGCACACCCCCTTATTCCGGCGAGATAGTCATTGAGTTCCCTCCTGAACTGTGCCGATTTTTTCTGGGACAGGGGAATCCGGCTGCCGTCTGTGAGTGTAATCTCATATCCGTGAATACTGCATACGGCATAGAGGCTGACCACAAAGCTTTTGTGAGGCATTGCAAAACCAAGCGGCGCGAGCTCTTCTGCCACGTCGGTAATTCTGCGTTTCAGATGCCAGACCTGTCCGGCCGAATGCATAAGCACCTCTCTTCCCCTGTATTCAAAGTACAGAATTCCGGAAGGGCGTATGTGCACGATTCCCTCTTTTGAGAGGAATTCCAGTTCTGTTTCAGGCTGGGGAAGGCCGTAGGCGCATGCTTCCCGGATCTGGGCAAACAGCTCTTCCTGCCGCACGGGCTTAAGCAGATAGGCGAAAGCGTGCACGGCAAAGGCGAAAATGGTATAATCGCTGTAGCTTGTGAGGTAGATCAGTTTTACCTCTTTGTCCACTGCCCGTATGCGCCGCGCTGTTTCGATACCGTTGAGTCCTTTCATGTCGATGTCCAGCAGAAGTATATCATATTTCTGTCCGGCCGAAAGCAGCGCTTCCCCGCTGTGGTAGCTGTCTGTCAGAAGCTCTTCTGTTTTGTAATTTTTCAGCATGTTCAGGGTCGTCCTTAAGGCTTCCTGATCGTCATCGCAGACGGCTATCCGTATCACAAATGTTCTCCTGTTCTGCTTTTCTTTCTATCTTATAAGGGGAAACAGAAAAAAGCAATAACCTTTGCATAAGGTAAGGCATATTGTTCCTCAAAGACATCCGGGGACCATAAATTCCACTGTTACTTCTATTGGATTTTACAGAAGGATGTGTTAAAATGAGACATATTCAATATCTTCGACAGGAACAAGGAGAATCATCGTGAAGAACAAGGATTATGAATTAATTCTGGACGCGCTGCCGGGGACGGGGGTTTATGTACTCCGGGAAGATGATCACAGAGTACTTTATTATAACCGCCGTGTAAAGGAGCTTGCACCTGAACTGGAAAGGGGGAGTGTGTGCAGGGATATCTGCAGGGGGGAGCGCCCTGACTGTCCGCTTCTTTTTATCGGCGACCAGAAAGAATACAGATTTGTATGCTATAATGGTCTGTTCGGAAAGATCATGGATGTCACGGCTATGAGGATTATGTGGGAGGATGAGATTCCGGCTTACATGATTATGGTGACGCCCCATGTGGAAGCGCTGAATTACACGTATTATATGATTGTCAGAGGCAATCTGACTACCGGCAGTTATGAGATTGTGAAAACGGACCGGAAGGAATACGAGGAGGGGAATTTTGGAGGGGCCACGTTTTCCGAATTTCTGAATCAGATTCTGAATGATGGATTTGTGCACCCGGATGATGTGGAGCGTTTCCGCAAATATACAGATTCAGCGTATCTGCGCGAAGAGTTCCAGTCCGGCAAAGAGCTCGTCTCATGCACTTACAGACGACGTATGAATGGTGTTTTTCGCTGGTATATTATGGAGGTTGTACCGGATTCGGATTACATGCAGGATCATCAGACTGTCCGGTTTTATGTCAAGGATGTGGATGATATTTACCGCGAAGGGCTTTTGCGCGAGGAGGTTCATGTCCGCAATCAGGAAGTGATCAAATCTCTTGGGGAGATGAATTTCGGAATTTTTGTGATTGATCTGAATACCGGTTTTTTTGAGACGGTTCGTGCCTCTGACGAGCTGCGGGAGTTGTCCGGCGGGGCGGAATGGGACAGCGGGTTTGAGACAATCAGGCAGAAGCTGATTCACCCGGCATACCGGGGGGAGGTAATGGAGAATTTTACCCTCTCGTCTTTAAGGGAACACTGGCGCTGCGGAGGGGAGAAGGTGGAGACGGTCTGTCAGCAGATTACAGGGGGAGAGTACCGCTATGTATCAATGACAGCTCATTTTTACGAAAACAGGTCCAGGCGGGGCTGTGTCATCCTCGCGATGCAGGATGTGGACGAGCGCACAAGAAAAGATATCCGCCGTATGCACAGCGACAGGAGGATGGCGGATATTATCCGTTCCAGGTATGGCACGATGAGCGTGGTACATCTGGACACGGGCGTGTGTGAGCGTTTTTCGCTGGAACAGTTTGGCGACACCGGAAATGCCGTTCTCGGAGATTATGAGTATTATATCCAGAAGGCAGGCCACGGAATGGTGCATGAAGCGGACCAGGCCACATTTCTTGAGATGTTTTCCCTGGAGAACTTAAGAAAGCGGACCGAAAGAGCAGACAACGGTGAGGAAGTGGTGTATCAGTACCGGATGAAGGGGGAGCCTGTCACCTGGGTTGAGGCACATATCTTTTTCCGCAATGAGGAAAACAGCCGCGAGGTCAATATCCTGGGACGGGATATTACCAGGGAAAAGCTCCGGGAGGCGGCCGACGAGCAGGCAAAGCGGGAGCGGGAGTATATTATCAGCTGCCTGGGCAGTATGTTTTTTGCAACCTATTATATGGATCTGAAGCACAACACGTTCCGCATCGTGGCCCAGAAAGATGCGGTCAGCAGGGTTCTGGGGAACGGGATGGACTATGCGGAGGCGATACATACCTATGCGGAGCAGTTTGTTCATCCGGAAGACCGGAAGGCGTATCTTGAGACATTCAGTTATGAAAATCTGCGGGTGCTGCTGCGACAGAATCACCCGATTGTGGCGCTCGAATATCGCCGGATTACCATGGGAGGCGACGGCGACTTTGCAGAGGACGGGTGGATCCGGGCGAGCGTGGTGCTGGCAGAAATGGAAGACGGAGTGCCGGCGACTGCCGTATACGTGGCGCAGGATATCACAGAAACGAGAGAGAAGGAGGAGCGGCAGCATAAGGCGCTGAAAGACGCGTGCGATGCGGCCAATCATGCGAGCGCCGCCAAAAGTGAATTTCTCTCCAGGATGAGCCATGATATCCGCACGCCGATGAATGCGATTATCGGTATGACCACGATTGCCGGCACATATCTGGAGGATAAGGAGCGTGTCTCGGACTGCCTGAATAAGATTACAGTTGCGAGCAGCCATCTGCTGTCGCTTATCAATGAAGTTCTTGATATGAGCAAGATTGAGTCAGGAACGATAGAGCTGGCGGAGGAGAAGTTCAGTCTTTTCAGCCTGGCGGCAAGTCTGCAGACGATGATACGGCCGGCGGTGGAGGAAAAGCATCATCAGATTGCGTTCCACATCGAGAATGTCCGGCACGGGGACGTGATCGGGGATGTGATACGGCTGCAGCAGGTGTGTATGAATCTTCTGGGAAATGCCGTAAAATATACACCTCCGGGCGGGGAACTGGAAATGCGGATTTCTGAGCAGATGTCAAAAAATTACGGATATGGCTGTTATGAATTTGTGTTTCAGGACAACGGCATCGGAATGGATGAGGAATTCTGCAGAAAAATTTTTGAACCGTTCAGCCGGGCCGAGGATTCACGCATCAGCAAGATTGAGGGTACGGGGCTGGGGATGGCGATTGTACAGAACATTGTGCGGATGATGAACGGAAATATCCTTGTGGAGAGCGAGCCGGGAAGGGGGTCCCGGTTTACTGTCACGATCTTTTTAAAACAGCAGAAGGCGGAAGAGGGACAGCTTTCCGGTCTGCCCGGTTCCGCGGAGGAAGAGAGCAGGGGAAGCGGTCCGCAGGAGGAGGCGCAGGATCAGTCTTTTACCGGCAGGAGGATTCTTCTGGCGGAAGACAATGAGCTGAACCGTGAGATTGCGGAGGAGATTATCGGGGCGACGGGTGTAACCCTGGAGAGCGTGACAAACGGAAAAGAGGCTGTTGAACAGTTTGAGCGCATGGAGGAAGGGTACTACGACCTGATATTTATGGATATCCAGATGCCGGTTATGAACGGATATGAAGCGTCGCGCGCGATCAGGGCCGCCGACAGGGCCGATGCAAAGACCATACCGGTGATTGCGATGACGGCGAATGCATTTGCGGAAGATGTGCTGGCCAGCAGGGAGGCGGGGATGAACGAGCATATCTCAAAGCCTCTGAGTCTGGAACAGCTTCTGGCCTGTATGGCGCGCTGGCTGGGGAGAGATTAATATATAACTGGGGGAAATACATTTGGAGAAGACAATCATAATTATTTTTCTTTCCTGCCTGATCTGTGTGCTGACTGCCGTATGCCTTATGCTGGCAGAGCAGGTCCGCAGAGAGCGGGAGCGGGCGCGGAAGGAAGTGACGGAGACAAAAACACAGTTTCTCTCCCGGGTCAGCAATGACATCAAAACGCCGATGAATGTGATTATCGGCGCGGCAGCGCTTGGCATGGAGGAGATGGACGATGCGGAAAAAATGTGGGAATATCTGGCAAGAGTGCACACGGCGGCCAGATTTCTGATGGGGATTTTAAACGACCTGGTGGATATGTCCAAAATTCAGACAGGAAAGTTCAGACTGCATATGAGAGCTGTCGCATTTGGGGCGTTCATGGAAGAGATCCGCATGATGATCGAGCCGCAGTGCAGAAAAAAACAGATTGCGTTCCGGATGCCGCAGGAGGATATCAGTATCAGCCTGATGGCGGATCCGGTCCGGTTTCCGCAGATTTTTCTGAACCTCCTGAATAATGCGGTCAAATTTACGCCGAAAGGCGGAGAGGTGCAGTTCCGCGTGTGCAATTATGCGACGCACAATAATCTTTTTTCCGCCGATTATGTGGTAAAGGATACCGGAATCGGAATGAGTGAGGAATTTCAGAAGCTTTTGTTTGAGCCGTTCACACAGGCCGGCGAGGTGATCGCGGAGCAGCAGAACGGAGCGGGGCTGGGACTTGCCATCACCCGCAATATCGTTGATCTGATGGGCGGTACGATCGAGGTCAGAAGTGAGCTCGGCGCGGGGACGGAAATAAAAGTGCATCTGGACGTGGAACTGGCGATCATACAGCCGGATGGCAAGGGGAGGCTCCAGGGCAGCGTATCCAGGGCGGTTTTAAAGGGAAAACGGGTTCTTCTGGTGGAGGACCATCCGATGAATGTGGAGATATCAAGACATATCCTGGAAAAGCAGAAAATGGAAGTTGAATCAGCAGAGAGCGGGCGGGAGGCGCTCGCGCTGTTCGGACGGGCGGGAGCCCATTATTTTGATATTATTCTGATGGATATCTGCATGCCGGAAATGGATGGACTTGAGACGGCGGGTAAAATCCGCAGGATGCAGCAGGCTGACGCTCAGCTGATACCCATTATAGCGATGAGTGCCAGCGACGCGCCGGAGGACGTGGAAGCCTGCCGGGAGGCCGGGATGAATGCGCATATCGCAAAACCGGTCGAACCGAAAGAGCTCTACCGGGTACTCTGTGAATATCTGGAGCAGCCGGTTTAAATGTGGGATAATATGATTCAGCGTCAGGCTGGAATGATCAGGGAAAGGACAGATTGAAAATGGATGACAGGACAACAATGGAAATTACAAACGACAGACTGGAGGAGGCAATCAGGGAATACGCGGCGGACCGCACAAAAGAGCGGCTGTCCGAGGGGCTCAATCTTCTGCGGCCGACAAAGCTTTTTGTGCCCGCAATGCTCAAAGCGCCGGACCAGCCGGTGCCCTGTTTTCTGAAAAACAATAACGGGGATCAGTTTCTTGTGGTGTATACCTCAAAAGCCCAGATTCCCGCCGAGCCTAAAAGCCAGGCGCTTCTCTCGATGCCGTTTCCCGCCTGCAATAATATAGTGGTGAAGCCGGAACTTAAGCTTGCGGGAATGGTAATTAATCCGTTCTCGGACAATCTGATTCTGAAGACAGAGCTCGTTGAAAAACTTCACGAGGCTGATCTGAAGGCGCCGCAGATGCGCCAGGTGAAGATGACCCAGGAGCAGTTTCGCGTATTTGTCCGCAAACAGGTGGAATTCGGAATTCTTCCCAGGCGCCTTTTTACGGAGGGGAAGGAATTCATCGATAAGCTCTGTGAGGAGAAGGAGGCGTTTATCAGTGAAATATACGCGGAGGCCTTTAAGGACCCGAAATTTTATCCGTTTTCCGTGAATGATTATTCTGTGATGGCGCTGGATATTGCGGAGGATCTGACGTTAATCCGCGTTGACCTGCCCGAGAGTGCGCTGACACCGCCGCTGTGTGTCCGTGTATACCTGACATTCAACCCGCTCACAGGGAAAGCCGGGTATTATACGATTGAGGTAACACAGGATAAGAACAGCCATCTTCTGGGAGAGATGTGTGCGGATGGAAAGCATTCCGATCATGGCAATGCACCGGTGGAAGGGGCGGAGCTGCAGAAAATTATTGATCTTGCACGCGGGCAGGAGAGCGGCATGACAAGCTGAGCGCAGAACCGCGCAGAGAATCTCTTGCACAATTCCGGGGAAAGAGGTATAATATCCCCGTCAATGAAACAAAACAGGAATTCTTCGGGGCAGGGTGTAAATTCCCGACCGACGGTGATTCCGGCCGTGGAGACAGACCG
>OFGG01001174.1_pt1 | contig 18206 bp, 17 predicted proteins | sample 1521701 | NCBI WGS metagenome assembly OFGG01 (sample SAMEA3504081, study PRJEB24116) | mouse gut metagenome | biome: mouse gut; feature: mouse-associated habitat; material: faeces | place: Denmark | collected 2011
TCCACGCCCAAAACCGCCTTGGCCTGGGCCTTGGTCAGGCGGAAGAAGTCCTCCCGCACCGGGGTGCCGGTGACGGCCACCTTTTTCGCTTCCTTGTAGTACTCCGCCGCCTCCGGGAAGCCCACCATCACCAGATCCACCTTGTTGGCCAACGCCCGGGTGGTCAGGCCCGGGTAGGCGTTGGACTCGTGGATGGCGCAGGGGATATGCCGCTTCGCCGCCTCATGGACGGCGGGATAGGAGGCATAGCCCCCGGGGGCCCCCACCAGATCCGGCTTGAACCGCTTCACGATGGCCGCCGCCTCCCGCTGGCCCACGGGGAGCTTGAACGCGCTCTTGATGTTGTGCTTCACGTGGGCCCAGCTCCACTCCCGCTCAAAGGTGGACACGGTCACCGTCTCGATGGGGTAGCCCGCCTGCTTTACCAGCCGCTGCTCCATCCCCCGCTCCGCCCCCACAAACAGGATCTCACAGCCGGGGTGATGGGCCTCAAACTGCTGGGCCACCGCCAGGGCCGGGTTCACGTGGCCCGCCGAGCCGCCGCAGGTAAATATCACTTTCATTTCGTCACAAGCTCCATTCTCCCGCCTCCGCCTCCCGGCGAAAGCCCGCTCATTTCGCTGCCCGTCCTCTCCCCGTGAGGGCGGAGGGACGCCTTCTCCTACTCCGCCTTGGGGGCGGTGATCTGCCGGGATACGCTCAGCACCATCCCCATCTCCCCCAGGGTGATCATCAACGCCGTGCCGCCGTAGCTGAAAAAGGGCAGGGAGATCCCGGTGGGGGGCAGGAAGCCCGTCACCACGCCGATGTTGAAGAACACCTGAAAGGCCATCAGCGACATGATGCCCACGATCAGCAGGGTGCCGAACCGGTCCCGGGCGTGGAGGGCCAGCCAGAACCCCCGGATGATCAGCAGGGCGAACAGGGCCATCAGCACCACCGCCCCCACCATGCCCATCTCCTCGCACCAGATGGAGAAGATGTAGTCGTTGTGCTCCTCCGGGAGGAACAGGTATTTCTGGCGGCTGTTGCCCAAGCCCACCCCCAGCAGCCCGCCGGAGCCGATGGCGATCCGGCCCTGGATGGGCTGATAACCATCCCTCCTTGGGTCCACAAAGGGATCCAACCAGATGTCAATCCGGGCCTTCATGTAGTCCGTCTGGGTGATGATGAACCACAGCAGCGGCACCACCACCGCACCCGCCGCCGCGAACCAGCCCAGGGAAATGCCCGCCGCGAACAGCACCGACGCCGCCGCCACGATCACCAGGATCATGGCCGACATATGCTTTTGCAGGGCAATGACTCCCAGCACCACTACCAGGGCGACGCCGTAGGGGACCAGCTCCAGGAAGCCGATGTTGTCCAGCCGCTCGCAGGTTCGGCCCAGGAGGGTGCGGCGGTTCCACTTCTTGTCCTTGGGCGGGCCAAGCTGGATGCCGCGCTTGGACAGCCGCGCCGCAAAATACAGGATGATGCCCACCTTGGCGATCTCCGAGGGCTGGAAACGGACGGGGCCCAGCTTGATCCAACGCGCCGCGCCGCCGCCGGTTTTGCCGATGCCGGGGACGAACACCAGCAGCATCAGCACCACCGACCCGGCCAGCACAAAGATGGACATCCAGCGGAACTGCTGGTAGTCGATCTTGGAGATGATGAACATGGCCACCACGCCCATCAGCGCGAACCCGAACTGACGGTTGAAGTAGTACAGGGGGTCTCCCCCGGTGTCGGTGACCTTGGGGGACAAATTATACATGGCGGAGGGGAAGGAGGCGGACAGCAGCACGATCAGCCCCAGAGCCGTCAGCAGCATCACCAACGCCAGGAAGGGCAGGTCGATGGGCCCCCGGGCCAGCTTCTGCTCGATGGTCAGATCTCGTTTGGCTTTTCTGGCCATGGGACTCGCCCCTTTCGTCGAATCAAAGTCCGCTCAACTTCGTTTCCGCCTGCGGCGAAAACTGCGTTCGCTCCCTTGCTTCTCCTCTCCCCACAAAGCCAAAAGGCGGCTTTGCGGGGGCCCCGGCGAGGTAGGCCTTCGCCCCAACGGGGCGTTTCTGCGGTGCCCTTACCCGGAGCTCCCACGGTACAGCGGCGGGCTGGGCTATACACACTCGTGCATGGTAGGCCACACGGGGGCCAACGCCGCATTTCAAGGGCTGGGAGGTGTGTCATTCTCCACCTGTCCAACAGGAGGGCCACAAGGGGCCTCAAAACGCGAAACATGGGGTCATGCACCGAGTTGGGTATGGGCGCGGGCAGTTTCCAGTGCCAGCCGCTCCAACTGCTGATGGTAGTGCAGTTCCAAAACATCTTGAAATGGGGAGACGGTATAGAGCAGATTGCCATTTCGTTTTACGCCAGCCTTGGTGGTAACGGTGGTGTTTTCAGTTTGGATAAGGCCCTTGCGTTCGAGCGCGCCGACGTATTTTGCCACCGTGTTTTCCGTCATGTCAACCGCTTTGCCAATTGTTTTGTAGCTGGGCCAGCATTGGTGTGTTTTGCGATTAGCACAGCAGAGCAGGTAGGAATAGACGGCCAGCTCACCAGGGCAAAGGCCGAGGATAAAAATTTCATTAGGGAAAGGGAACGTGTTTTTCAAGGGATCATATTTTTGTCGCCGGCTCAACCGATTTCACCGCCCTTCGTATGCTGCTCTACCCACTGAATAAATTTTTCTTTGGGCACCACGATTCGATTGCCGATGTAGCTTTGCAAATGGAGCACAAATTTTTTGCATATAAAGCCCAAAAATAAAAAGCTTAAAAACCCGCTTTTGTAAATGCAGGAAAAGGCGTTTAAGAGGTCAAAAAAATCCTCTTAAACGCCTTTCCTTTACCTGCAACCAGCAGGCGGCTTGCTTCGATTGCCATGTTCCTCGGCAATCAGATCTTTCCCCGTCTTGCGTTGGTAATTTGGTATGTACTCGAAGATATCCGAAACATCACAGCCGAGTGCCTCACACACCCGATCCAAATTCTCCAGAGTTATCCGTGTGGCAAGGTCATGGTACAACTCGTTGATAGTCGCCGCACGGATGCCTGTTATTCTGGCCAGTCTTGCTTGGCTCCAACGCTTTTCTCCGAGGATGCGTGAGAGATGATTCACGATCATCTAATCGCCCCTGTACAGGATTGTATCTTAAATATGGGGCGCTGCCTTTGTTTCGGAAGAATATTCCGTCCTGCGTAATGCTTCAAAAGTTTTTGATGATCAATTCCGCAAATGGTACTCGTTTGTCGCTGTTCCCAGCCAGCGTATTGCTGCGGAAAACGGTTTCCATGCCGCACCATGCGTACTGCTCCCTGATGAAAGCATTATCATTATACCTCATTGGCTGTCAGCCTGGTTTTTATTGTTGCACCCGCTTTCTTAACCTGCCATCATCAGTGCGGGGAGGTCGTCCCCCGCAGACGGGCCGTGGCCCATTTCGGCTCAATGCTCGTTAAAATACTTCAGATAATAGGTCTTGACCGCCGGACTGGAAATGGCGTAGCCGTTGACGGTGCAGAACCGGGCGATCATACTGAAATTGAGGTTTTGCTGTTCCTGCATCTGTGCCAGCATCCCTTCCACCTGACGCACAAGTTCTTTGGGGAAGCTCTCCAGCTTGCACCGGGCAGGGCCGTAATAGGTCGGGCGGGTGCTGTCCAGTTCGGCCTCTAAGGTGACCGATGGGCTGCTCATTCTGTCCACCAGGCCGGTCAGCTTGTCCACCACCGTGACCATCGCTGTGGCGGCCTGGGCCATTGCGGTAGCAGCCTGGGCCATCTGCTCCGCCAGCTTGGTCAGACCCGCCGTCTGGCTCCCGTAGCCGCCTGTCTGCCGGATGCTGGGCAAAACCTCGTGGGTCACCCAGCGGGTGAACTTCTTGGCCTCCGGCTTGTCTGAGCGGAGGATGACCTTGTACAGGCCGCTCTCGCTGATGATGGTCATCTTCTGGCTGCCTCCAGGGGTGTCGATTTGAGCGACACCCTTTTCATCCTCATCCAGACGCCGCGATGCATCCCGATTGTTCTTGACAGAAAGCACCCGGCACACATCGGCCAGCACCCACCAGACCTCCCCGCCCTATTCCACAGTGCGGACCTCGTTGTCCTCGTACTTGAACACCTGCATCTCGTTCATGGTTTATGCTCCTTTCGTTTCGGTAAAAATATCCTCAACCCCACAATGGAGGGCTTCGGCCAGGGCGCGGGCGCGGATGGGGTAGGTATAGCCCGCCTGATCCAGTTCGATGCGGTAGACCGCATTCTTGGGCAGTCCCGCCAGCAAGGAGAGTTTCTGGCAGGACAAGCCAGCCTCCAGGCGACGGTGCTTAATCTCGGCTACTTTCGGAATGAACATAAATAAACCTCCTTATATTGTACTCTGTCTAAGCTACATTTGATATAATAGCTTTTACTCTGTCTAATATCAAGCGTATTTTTCAAATTTTCTTTTACATTGTCTAAGTTCTCTGCTATACTCGACTAAATTGGAGGTGCGAACCAATGAACAATTCTGAAAATATGATAGAGCGGCACAAATTTTCTCTCCGTTTACAGTCTCTCCGTAAAGAAAAAGGACTGACCCAAAAGCAACTTGCAGAAAGGTTAAATACCAGTATTTCATCTATAATCAGCTACGAAAACGCCCAAAGATTCCCGTCTACTGCTGCAATAGGATTGCTGTTGCGGTTTTTCAATGTCAGTAAGGAGTACCTGTTAGGAGAAACCGATGAACGGGGAGGTGAGTATACTTGGGACGATCCCGAAATCATGGAGGCCGTGCGGGAGAGCCTTCCAGCGCAGATCAGCGGGCTAAATGACGTGTTAAAGGGCTGTCCTGCCCAGGAGCAGAAGCTGACCTTTGACATCCTGGTGCAGCTTCGCTATGTGCTGGAATTGAAAGACACATCCAAAAAGATGGCGGCCCTATCCATGCTCCACGATGTAGCCGCCGCTGTAGAACACCTGGCAGGCAAGGAGAAATGAGCCTTTATTTTTTGCCGTGATTGAATACGCTTGTATCTTAAACGCCAGCGCCATTTTTGTCTTAAATATGGAAGATAATTCCGTATTCCGTAATGCTTTTGAACACCAGGGGGGCGGAACTCCCGCCGCAACCGATAATGGGTGGTGTTTCATCACCCGCCACTCTGAAACCGTTGGTAACAGCCGCTTTTGCGGCACTTTCACCCCCCTGTGCTTAACTTCCGGGGGTAGTTCCGGGGTCTGTCCAATTAGGCAATAAAAAAAGATCATTTAAGCGAGGCCCGCGCACCGTCTGCGCCGTCTCATTTAAATGGTCTTTTTACGTTTTTTTAAAACCTTGTAACCGTTGCAAATACACGGTTTTTGCGGTTTTCCCCGCCCGTGATTTTTTCCACTTAAATGGTATTTAAATGGTCAAATCCGCCGCCAGTGCCGCCAGCCCACAAACAGGCCGGATCGGCCCAAAAACACCAAAAAAATTTTGCAATCCTGTTTCCCCAGGACTGCAAAACTTCTTAACTTTCTGCAAAGAAAACCACTTGGAAACCCAGATATTCAGTCAGATTCCGTGATTTGACGGTTTTTTTCACAACCAAATCCCCACACGGCCTTTTTTCTCAGTTCATCTGAAAATCTACAGCCGATTTTGAGGACAGGGAAATCTGCTTCGTGCATCAACTCATAGCTGCTGGACGGAGCGATGCCCAGCACCTTCGCCACCATTGCTGCGTTGAGGAACAGCGGCAGGTCATCATAGCTTTTGTACTCAGATAATTTCATTGGCGTTTCCTTTCATAAAATTTTGTTGGCCACGCGCCGTACACCTTCCTGCCCCAGAATCTCGCTGCGGCGTTCTCACCCTGTTGGCACGCTCATCCCGTGTGGGAGTCTTGGCGGTGCTTCGTCCAGGGAGTATGTACTCCGGCGGTGGGTATTTACTTGTCAAAGTTCATCTGCCCCTTCCCTTTGGGACAGCTCCATGATAGAATAACCGCGGAGAGTTTTACATCAGGAAGTGATCTTTGTGGAAGATACAGATCAGGTGGTATTTTACGAGCCACGGCTGTTGCTGGTGGAGGTGGGTGAGGGGCGTTTTTCCACCGTGCTTCAGCATGGGGACGGGACGGTGAAGCGGCTGCCTGTTACTACGTCCGCCAAGGATCTGATTACCGCCGCAGAGATCGACTACGGACCATACCGCCGGGAGATCAAACGGCTGCGGGAGGAGCACCCGCTGTTCGCGGCGCGGCTGGACATTCCGGTGGCGGACTTTGAGGACTTTGTGACAGAGACGCTGCTTCTGCCGTCCATGCTCCAGAAGATCGACCCAGTGGGCTTTTTTGCGCTGGGGGTCTTGCTGGATCAGGTATTGCAGAGGGAGGACGATGGCAGCGCGTTGTTCTTGCTGGACGCGGCACAGGAGTTGCTGCACGTGCTGGAGGAGCCGATCTGCACACAGATCTACCTGCGAAATATTCTGGAGATGGCCTTTGACGGGAGGGAGCGGGCCACCCAGAAGGAACGCTTTGAGAAGCTGTGCCAGATCTATCCGCAGATTGGAAGGCTGTGCGATCCCGCCAGTCTGCCTGATGTAGAGCAGGGACAGAGGGTGTTCAGGGCCAATTCAGTATTTGGGCTGCGGATGCTGGCGCTGGCCCTCTGCTTCCAACAGGACAAGCAGCGCATTGCCCGGCGCGACTACTGCTGGGGTTGGTTTATCCCCAAGACGAAAAAAGTCACCCGGTACTGTGACCGGGTGACGGAGGAGTTTTTACAGCGGATCGACACCACCCATGAGCTGGGCAGTTACGAAGCGGATAAGGCAGAGTTGGTGGAGGAGACGGTCTGGCAACGCCGGGGGGGCTGGTGACTTTAGCTTTGATCCAGAAACGTATTATCCAGAAATGATACAGGTGCTTGACTTGGGCGCGGCGGAGCCGAAGTGGGAGATATATACAGCGGATCATCTGCGGAAACAGGAGCAGCAGGGGCACCAGAGTTTGCGGGAACAATATGGAAAAAGATAAGGGAGGGACGAGGAGTGAAGAACATAGCCATCGTGGAGGACGAAAATGCCGCCGCTGAGCATCTTACGGCATACATACAGCGGTACGCCGCCGAGTTTGGCCAGCAATTCAATATTACCCGGTTTTGTGACGGTGAGGAGTTCCTTCAAAACTATAAGTCCGTTTATGCGGTGGCGTTTCTGGATATTCAGATGCCGCGGAAAAACGGCATGGACGCCGCCGTGGAACTGCGCCGGCACGACAAAAATGTGTCGATCATCTTCATCACAAACCTGGTGCAGTACGCTCTGAAGGGATACGAGGTAGACGCGGTGAGCTTTTTGCTCAAGCCGGTGAGCTACTACGATTTTTCCCTGAAATTCAAAAAGGCACTGGATATCTACCTGATGAACGAGGAGCGCAGCTTTACGGTGAACGCCCCCGGCGGGCTGTGCCGCATTTCCACGGACAAGCTGATGTACGTGGAGATCATCAGCCACCGGCTCCACTACCATCTGATCGATGATGTGATCGAGATGACCGGCGTGCTGTCCAATGTGGAGCGGGAACTGGGCTCCTACGGGTTTCTGCGCTGCAATACCTGCTACCTGGTCAATCCAAAGTTTATCGTGCGGGTTAAGGGCTCCGAGGTGCAGGTGGGGGACCGCACCCTCCAGATCAGCCGCCCCCGGCGGGCCGCGTTTATGGAGGGGCTGACCAACTGGTATGCCGGGGCAGGAGGTGGAAGCCGTGGCTGAGGTCAACGTGATCTATCAAAAAATCATCCTGGAATTCCTGTTTGAGCTGTATGTGTTCTACGCCCTTACCACGCGAAAGCTGAACCGGGCTCCCCGGTTCTGGATACGGACTCTGGCCGGAGCCGGCGCGGTTTTGGCACTGGCCTATGGCGCGGCCTTCTTCTACCGCGCCGTGGGCGGGACGGCCCTGGGGCGCATCACCGTCTACGTGTTCCTGTTCGCCGCCGCCACGGCCCATCTCCGGCTGTGCTTTGATGAAACCTTCCCCACTGTCCTGTTCTGCGCCAGCGTGGCCTACGCCGCCCAGAATCTGTGCTATAAGCTGTATCTGATCCTTTGGTGCGGGGGGGAGGCCCTGCGCGGGTACGACGGCTGGGGTCCCAGATTTGATCTCTATTATCATGTGCTGTATTACGCCTTTTTTGCCCTGGCGGTTGCGGCGGTCTACTTCCTCTTTATCCGGGGGATGCTGCGGCATATGTCCGGCGGGCGGCTGGACCACCATATGCTGGCCATTGCCATCCTGGTGCTGAGTATCACCGTCATCCTGTGCTCGGTGGAGGATGTTTACTTCTCTCATCTGAGTGTGGGCCGGGAAAACCGATTCGAGCTGTGGGATCACTATGTTCTACGGCAGGCGGGTAATCTGTTCTCGGTGATGAGCTGCACGGTGGTGCTGCTGCTCACTTCCCGGACGGTGGAGCGGCGGGAGCTGCGTCAGGAGCTGGAATACCTCCAGCACGCCGTCCGTCAGAGCGAGCGGCAATACGAGATCTCCCGGGACACCATCGACTTGATCAATGTGAAGTGCCATGACATCCGCTATAAGCTGGGAGCCCTGGCGGTCCAGGGGGAACAGGTGCGCCCTGAGGCGGTGGCCGATCTCCAGAAAAGCATTTCCATCTACGACGCCAAGGTGGAGACGGGCAACCAGTTTTTAGACGTCCTGCTGACGGAAAAGAGCCTTTACTGCGAACAGAACGGCATCACGTTTTCCTGCATGGCGGACGGGGCCAGGCTTACCTTTATGGACGACGGCGACCTGTACTGCCTGTTCGGCAACATCATCGACAATGCCCTGGAAGCGGTCAAGGCTATTAAGGAGGAGCAGCGGCGGGTCATAAACCTGGTGGTGAAGGCGCGGGGCAATATGCTCGTGATCCAGTCGGACAACTACTTTGACGGGGAGCGCGCTTTTGAGGGCGGCCTGCCCGTCACCACCAAGGCAGACCGGAACTACCACGGGTTCGGGATGCGGAGCATTCGGATGATCGTCCACAAATATGAGGGGGAGCTGACGGCCTATGTGGCGGACGGGATTTTCCACCTGAATATTTTGTTCAGTCTTGCCACATAAAAGAACAATTTGGAAGAAAATTGCTCCGTGCTTGTGACCGGGCTGCAAAGTAAGTAAAAATTGCGCAGTTTAAGGAACGCCCGTTGCCAGCGGGCGTTCCCTTTATTATATTATTGCCAGAAAGAGCGATGCGCGGCGTGAATCCTTTGTAGCATACGTAAAAATCCAGGCCGGGTACGTCCGGTTTGAGCATACGGTCACAAAGCGCGGCGACGCGCTGTGAATAAAAAGTGAGAAGGAGAAACGAGCGATGAAAAAGAAGATTCTTGCAATGCTGCTGGCCTTGACCATGGCCGCAGCACTGGCGGCCTGCAGCCCCGCCGCCAATCAGCCCAGCAGCGCCCCCAGCTCCGATCCTACTTCCAATCCCACCCCCGGTGCTTCATCGGCCCCCTTTGAGGCCGCTATGCTGGCCGACTTTGCCAACGGCCCTGCGGCGGACGGCAGCGTCTTTGCCTCTGACGGCTGGTCCAACGGCAGCGTGTTCAACGTGTGGTGGAAAGGCGATATGGTTACTTATTCCGATGGCCAGCTCCATCTGGGCATCTCCGACGCCAACGGCGAGGTGGAGCAGGGCTACTATGGCGGCGAGGCCCGCACGGGGCTGTACTACGGCTATGGCGACTACATCGTAAAGATGAAGCCCTCCAAGGCGGAGGGCACCGCCAGCACCTTCTTCACCTGCACCGGTCCCTACGACATCAACGCGGAGGGCAACCCCAATCCCTGGGACGAAATCGACATTGAGTTCTTAGGCAAGGACACCACCGGCGTCCAGTTCAACTATTTTGTGGACGGTCAGGGCGGCCACGAGTACTGGTACGACCTGGGCTTTGACGCCTCCGAGGAGTTCCACGAGTACGGCTTCCGCTGGGCGGAGGATTCCATCACCTGGACCGTGGACGGCAAGGACGTGTACACGGTGGAAGCCAGCGAGGAAACCCCGCTGCCCTCCACCCCGGGCCGCATTCTGATGAATTACTGGTGCGGCACCCCCGACGCGGAGGGCTGGATGGGCAAATATGAGCTCAGCGACGCCACCGCCGACTACCAGTGGATCAAGACCACCGCCACCGGCATCAGCCTGGACGGCTGACAGCCTGCGATTTGTGTGCCCCGCCCCAAAGGGGCGGGGCACGGACGGAATGAATGAGTGTAGAATGATATGGGATATCTGACAGCTCTTGCCATTATTTTTATTTCCATCTGGTGCTGTTTCTTTCTCCTGCTGTTCCATTACGGCGTATTTGCCCTGATTGGCGTGTTCAAGCGAACGACCTATCCCAAGACAGGCCGCCTGCTGAAGTATGGCGTTGTCATTGCCGCCCGTAACGAGGAGGCGGTGATCGGCTCCCTGCTGGACAGCATCCGGGCTTGCGATTACCCGCAGGAAAAACTGGCGGTGTTTGTTGTGGCCCACAACTGTACCGACCGCACCGCTCAGATCGCCCGGGCGCACGGGGCCAACGTCTATGAGTATGACAACCCGGCGGAACGCACGGCGGGCTATGCCTACCGCTATCTGTTTGAACGGATCAACGCCGAGTGGGGAGACGCGGGGATGGACGGCTTCTTCATTATCAACGCCGACAATGTGCTTTCTCCCGGTTACATTTCCAAAATGAACGACGCCTTTGTGGCCACAGGCGGGGAACACGTCATCACCTCCTACCGCAACTCCCGCAACTTCGGCAGCAACTATATGTCCTGCCTGTACGGCATTTACTTCATCTCCGCCTGCCGCTTTGAGGCCCGGGGGCGCACGGTGTGCGGATGCAGCACCCGGGTGTCCGGCACCGGATACCTGTTTCCGCCCCGGCTGGTGGAACACGGCTGGGAGTATGTCACCCTCACCGAGGACTGGGAGTTCACCGCCGACCAGCTGGCCCGGGGGTGCAAGGTGCTCTACTGCGATGAGGCGGAGTTTTTCGACGAACAGCCCCTCACGATGAAGGTGATGCTCCGCCAGCGGCTGCGCTGGGCCCGGGGGCACATGATCGTCTTTTTTACCCGGTTCCGGACGCTGATGAAAAGCCTGTTTTCCAGAGGAAACGGGCTGGATGGGCGGCGGCGGTTTTCTGTGTTCGACATTTCCGCCAGCATCCTGCCCCTGGGGGTAATCAGCGTGGCCCTGCTGCTGGTCCAGCTGGGGTGTATTGCCCTGTGCCCCCTGTTTGGCTGCAACGCGGGACGGGTGTGGGCCTTTTACGGCTGGTTGTCCCTGGTGCTGTTCGTGCTGTCCTATTTGCTCACCGTGCTGGGCGCGCTGCTGCTGGTGCTTCTGGAGCGCGGGCGCATCCGACGCGTAGGTGCGGGAAAGCTGGCGGCAGCGGTGGCCCTGTGGCCCTTTTTCCTGCTGATCAACGTATTTCTGGACGTGGCCGCCCTGTTCCTCCGGGACCTGGAGTGGAAGGCGATTCCCCATGTGGGCACTCCGGCTTTGGGGCGGGCTCCGGCGGCGTCTATTGGCGAGATTCCAACAAAACTATGACTTAGGAGGGTTCCCTGTGGCAAAAGAAAAAAGCAACAAGAAAAAGCTGAGCGCGAAGGCGTTTACCGCTGTTGTCGCGCCCCTGCTGGCCGTTCTTCTGGCGTTTTCCATTGTGCTGTCCGTGGTGACCACCTCCCGGTTTGACCTGGTGCTCCGGGACATCTTCGGCGAAACGGATTTCAGCGGCGGCGGGCCGGATCATGGCGTTGACGCGGCCTACTACACCCGGGACATCACCGATTCTAAAGAGCTCCAGGCCGCCGAGCAGGCCTACGCCCGCAAGGCGGGCGCGGAGGGCTTTGTGCTCCTCTACAACCGGGCGGAAGATGGCAAGGGCCTGCCCGTGGCGGCGGGCTCCAAGCTGAGCCTGTTCTCCACCTCCTCGGTGGATCTGCTGGCCGGCGGCACCGGCTCCGGCGTGTCCACCATCTCCAGCGATATGCGCACCGCCCTCACCGAGCAGGGCTTTGCGGTCAACGAGGCACTGTGGAAGTTCTACAGCGACAACCACGGGAGCTATACCCGGGGCGGCGGCTCCATCATGTACGGCGGCGCGGAGGACTGGACCATCAAGGAGGCCCCCGTCTCCGCCATCCCCGATGCCGCCAAGAGCGAGGCGGAGGGCACTATCCCCGTGTTTTTCCTGGCCCGAACCGGCGGCGAGGGCCGGGATCTGGGCCGCTACATGGGCGAGTGGACCAAAGTGGCCGGGGACAAGGAGAAGCATTACCTGGAGCCCAACTCTGTGGAGCTGGAGGTCATCCAGTACCTCAATGACACCTTTGACAACGTAATCCTGGTGGTCAACACCAATAACGCCTTCGAGCTGGGCTGGGTGGCGGACTATCCCAACATCACATCGGTGCTGTGGGCCCCCGGTGCCGGAGGCGACACCTGCCGTTCCATCGCCGATGTGCTCAGCGGGGCGGTGAACCCCTCCGGCCATCTGGTGGACACCTTCGCCTATGACGCCTTCTCCTCCCCCGCCATGCAGAACATGGGGGACATGATGCTGGTCAACGGCGGGCAGGACGTGGAGGCCGCCGTGTTCTACGATGAGGGCATCTACGTGGGCTATAAATACTATGAGACCCGCTACTTCGACAAGGCTTTGAACCAGGGCAATGCCGGGGACTACGACTATGCCGCCGCGGTGCAGTACCCCTTCGGCTACGGCATCTCCTACACCACCTTTGAGTGGTCTGACTTTAAGATGGGCCAGATGGACGCTGACGGCAATATTGAACTCAGCGTTACCGTGAAGAATACCGGCGCGGCCGCTGGCCGGGACGTGGTGCAGGTCTATCTCAACGCACCCTACACGGATTACGACAAGGCCAACCACATTGAGAAGTCCGCCGTCACCCTGGTGGGCTTTGAAAAGACCGGCGAGCTTCAGCCCGGCCAGTCTGAGACCGTCACCGTCACGGTCAACCGGAAGGATTTCATCTCCTACGACGACGTGAACGCCAAGACCTACATCCTGGAGGCGGGGGACTACCTCCTCACCGCGGCGGAGAACGCCCACGCCGCCGCCGACAACTTCCTGGCCTACGGCGGCCAGACCGTGGAGCCCCTGTTCGGTGGGGCGGATGCCTCCTTCGTGGGTAAGTGGACCTACGACTACAGCGGCAACGGCGGGGTGGATAATGTAACCTACGCCAAATCCCTCACCGGCGTGGACGTGACCAACCAGTTTGACCACGCGGTATACGACGAGCTCACCCCCCGGGACCAGTACCTGACCCGGCAGGACTGGACCGGCACCTTCCCCCAGACCCACGGGGATCAAGACAGCAAGCGGCAGAGCCCCTTCAGCGAAAAGAACGGCTTCACCTGGGAGGTGGAGGTGTCCGACGCCATCCGGGACGCCATCAAGGCCAAGGGCGTGGGCGCGTCCTTGAACCCCATGACCGAGGAGGAGGCCGCCGCCATGGCGGGCCAGTACGGGAAAAGGGGCGACCTGGAGCTTATCGACTTCCGGGGCCGGGATTATGACGAGGTGGAGGCCGAGGGCGGCTGGGATGCCCTCATCGACCAGATGGACACCAGTGAGCTGGAGGCCATCATCCGCAACGGCGGCTACCAGACCCTGGGCTCCGCCAACATCGCCAAGCCCCGCGCCATCGACTACGATGGACCCTCCGGGCTCAACGAGGGCGGCATTACCCACGAGCCATACTCCATCACCTACCCCTGCGCCACCAACCTGGCCGCCAGCTGGGACCGGCAGAATTCCTATCTCCACGGCTACTATGTGGGTGAGGACGCCCTGGCCGCTGACGGCAACTGGGGCAATCACCAGTATGTGGGGCTTATTACCGGCTGGTACGCCCCCGCCATGAACATCCACCGCACGCCGTTCGCCGGGCGCAACTTCGAGTACTATTCTGAGGACGGCTTCATTTCCGGCGAGTTTGCCCGGGAGGCGTCGGTGGCCTGTTCGGAAAAGGGCGTGTACGCTTACATTAAGCACTTTGCCTTAAACGACCAGGAGGACCACCGCAGCCATGTGGCCACCTTCTCCAACGAGCAGGCCATCCGGGAAATCTACCTCAAACCCTTCCAGACCTGCATTGAGGAGCGGGGAACCACCCCCATCAAGGTTCAGGAGTACGACGCGGCCTCCCAGTCCTACACCGAGAAAACGGTGGAGATTCCCGCTGTCATGGCGGTCATGTCCTCCTTCAACCGCATCGGCTGTACTTGGGCGGGGGGCAACTATAACCTGCTCACCGGGGTGCTGCGCAACGAGTGGGGCTTTGACGGCACCGTCATCACCGACTACGACGGCGGCGGCGTCATGGACACCGAGCAGTGCGTCCGGGCCGGGGGCGATCTGAAGCTGACCGGCTTTGAGGTGGACGCGCCCATCGATGTGAGCAATCCCGCCTCCCAGTACTTTGCCCGGCAGGCCATCAAGCACATCCTGTACACCACGGTGAACTCCAACGCCATGAACGGCATTGTTCACGGCACTTCCGTGGGTGAGCTGCCCTTTGCGAACTATTGGTTCATCCTGATCGGCGAGGGCGTGATCGCGGCGGGCCTCATCGCTTGGGGCACCATCGCGATCGTGCGGCACTGGAAAAAGGAAAAGGCCGGGAACTGACCGTGCCTATGGAACACAAAGAGAACGCCGGAATATCGGTGATTCTATAAATCCTCATTCAGCAGCAGCCGGGCTCCGAGAGGGGCCCGGCTGTTGCTTATCGAAAGGTCGGTAGAATTTTCCTGCTCCTTTTTTGTTTACAGCGGCGCAAAATTTGCGTGGGGCCGCTTGTATTTCGTGGGGCAGTAAGTAGGCAATCCGTGAGAAAAAAGACTGGCTTGGGGATGCTGTGCGGGCAGTAAAATGGGGCGGGAGGAATCGTACTCCGTTTGCACAAAAACAGGTGTAGAGAAATTTGTGTTAAGCCATGCGGCAACGCTGCGCCCTTATTTTCTCCAATAGGTTGAGGCCATTCCCCCATGACCCACAACCTGACCCACAACAGGAAACGAGCGGGCGGAGGCAATGGAGCGGAAAGCACGATTGCCTCCGCTTTTTTGGAACAAAAACGCCCCCAAAGCGCCGAATGGAGGCGTTCCGAGGGTGGGGTATCAGTTGGTAAGGATGAGGTCTCCAGTTCAAATCTGGATAGCAGCTCCAAGAAACTCCTGAAATCGGTGGATTTCGGGAGTTTTTGTTCTGTTTTCGCCGAAAATAATGTGGGTCAAAAAGTGGGTCAGGTGGAGTGACCCACAACTTGACCCACACGGGGAAATGTGCGGAAAGGGTTAGAGAACACCGGGCAGGAAGTTTGGCCTTCCTGCCCGGTGCTTTTGATGGGTCAAGGGGTGTGTTCATATCATCTGGCTCATGAAATTACCCATGGTCTCCGCCGCTTGGTCCTGCATCTGGCGTGTGGCGTGGGTGTAGGTGCGCAGGGTAAACCCCGCGTCGTAGTGGCCCAGCATACTGGAGACTGTCTTGATATCCACGCCGTTCTGGAGTGCCAAGGTGGCGAAGGTATGTCTCGTATCGTGGAAACGCATCTGAAGCAGTTCTGCTCCTCGCTTCAGCACCCGGTGTAGTATATGGAGCACGCTGTCCGGGGAGATGGGCCGCCTGTGGACGAGGGAAGCACATACTGACTGTTGATTTTGTTCCACTGTTTTCGGAGAATTTGCAAAAGCTCTACAAAAAAGTAGTTAAATGGCGGAGCGGATCGAGTCCAAGAATCAGCCTAAGGGGTTGGGTGCCAAAACGGTGCGGAGTATCAACCAAGCGATCCCCTTGGCGATGGTTTTCGCCATCGATGAGCTGGCCACAGGGCTGCGCCGGGGCGAGTTGCTGGGCCTCAAATGGGAGAATATCGACCTGGAGCGGGGTACGATCCAGGTACACTGCCAGATCGCCCGGATCGATGGCGAGGTGGTGGAGGCTCCGCTCAAGTCGAAGAACTCCTATCGCAGTGTGTCCATTGGGCAGGATGCCGTGGAAATCCAAAGAGGATAATTTCCTCAACAGAATTTTGCCGATGTTGGGCTTGATGTGGTTGTCGATATAGCCCCAATTCTTCGTAGCGACACACCATACCATAGGTTGGCAGGAATAGCTACTGGGAACGGGAATAATTATCAAGACAGACACATATCTCTGCCTGCGTTTGCGGGTTTTTTCTTTGTATACAGTGGTGCAATTCGCAACGTCTCAAAGCAGTACTTTTTTGGCGCAGATGGCTTTGGGCCGGCGTGTTCTCTTTTTGCTTCCTCACCCCTGTGCAATCGCCACAAACGCTCCAACAACGTGCTTCAGCCCCTCGAAGGTATACGGATACCGCCCGACCAGAAACAAATACCCCGGGCGGATACAGCCCTCATAATTTGGGGCTGCGTCTTTGATTTATTTCCTCTGACAAAACCGCACCTACCCCCTCCCCCTCCCCCCTTACCATGGACAAACCCATCCAAGTATGGTATATTATCTCAGGCAGATTTCACGCAAGGAGGAAACCGCCATGCCCATACAGGTGATGGTTTTAACCGCATGCTTCGATTCCGCGCTGGCCCACGCCGCGCTGGCGGCCTATCTGTTCGCCGTCTTGGATGAGCGCAGCTGGCGGCAGCTGAAAAAGCTGCCCGCCCTGCTCCTATCCCCGCTGGCTGTCGGCACGCTCAACGCACTGCTGTACTACGCCATCCCCGGCGGGGGTCTTCTCATCCGCTTCCTGGCCGGCACCCTCATTGCCGCGCTGGGCTGTACGCTGTGGACCCGGTGGGCCTGGGGGCTGGGATTCTGGCGGGCCATCTCCGCCGTGTCCATGGCGGGCATATTCCAGATTGCCCTTACCACCCTAACTCAGTTTTTGTTCAGCAGCATATTCGTGGATAACTCGGGTCTCCAGTTTGCCGTGGTGCTATCCATTGCCTGTGCCGTCGTGGTGCTCTGCACCGCCCTGCTGTACCGCCTGGGCTTCGGCCGCAGGTTCCGCCTTCTGCTGGTGGAGGGCCCCCAGCCCCGCAGAATGGCCCTGTTTCTGTACGCCCTGGTCTGCATCGTAGAGGCGTCCTACTTTCTCCACCGAGGGGTTTCTTCGAAGTTTTTTGCCCTGTATTACATAGTCGTTCTGGCGGCGGTGGGCCTGGCGACGGGGTTGGTGCTCTATCTGGCCCAGTGGTTCGACGCCGCCCGGAAAATGGAGGCCCAGCGGGACGTCATTGCCCAGCAGCAGTTCTACGAGCGGGACTTGGAGGACATCCGCCGGGAGGTGCGCTCCTTCCGCCACGACTACAAAAACCTGCTGGCGGGGCTGTCGGAGCAGGCGGACGAGGGGGATCTGGACACGCTGCAAACGGCCCTGTCGGAGCTGGACGCAGGCTTTGACCGCCGCATCGGGGAAAAGATCCGGGCATCCACCCAGATCGGCAACCTGCGCATCCCCCAGGTACGCAGCCTCCTGCTGTCCAAGATGGCGGAAATGGGAGAGCTGGGGATCGACTGCCGCCTGGAGGTGCTCTACCCTGTGGAGAGGGTTGGAATGGACCCGTGGGACTTCACCCGCTGCCTGGGCATCCTGCTGGACAACGCCGCCGAAGCCGCCCTGGAAACGGAGATGCCCTGGATAGAGACCGTCCTGCTGGCCCAGGGAGACGCGCTGTTCCTGCGGGTGTCCAACCCCTACACTGGATCCATCGACCCGGACCACATATGGGCGGAGGGCGGCTCCACCAAGGGGGAGGGCCGGGGGCTGGGCCTGTTCAGCTATCAGCGGATTCTGGCGGAGCATCCCAATACGGCTGCCTCCACAAGCTGGTCTGGGGGTGTGTTCGTCCAGGAGCTGAAGGTGGAGGGCCGCCCATGATTCCAATTTATCTCTGCGACGACGAGGAGGCCGTCCGCCACCAGCTCCAGACCGCCCTGGAGTGGAAGATCTTCATGGAGAATTACGACATGAAGGTGGTTCTCGCCGCCTCCACCGCCGGAGAGCTGCTGGACGCGGCGGCAAATGGGGGCCGGGGCGTCTACTTTCTGGACGTGGACTTGAGGGACGGGGAGTGGGACGGCTTCACCCTGGGCCGGGAGCTGCGGCGGCGGGACCCCCACGGCACGCTGATCTACATCACAAGCTATGG
>OFGG01001182.1_pt1 | contig 18132 bp, 13 predicted proteins | sample 1521701 | NCBI WGS metagenome assembly OFGG01 (sample SAMEA3504081, study PRJEB24116) | mouse gut metagenome | biome: mouse gut; feature: mouse-associated habitat; material: faeces | place: Denmark | collected 2011
ATGAGGCTGCTGTGCGGTTGCGGTATGCCTTAATTTCGCTGAGCACGGAGTAGGGAAGTCTCATGCGGCCCTGCCCGGTCCCAAGGTGAATGGCAGGTTTGTTCGAGCCGTGAAAATCTGAGCCGCCGCTGATAAGCAGCCCGTTTTCCGCGGCGAGTTTCCGGACAAGGCGTTCGTCCCCGTCGGTATAGGTTCCGTAAATGGCCTCTATGCCGTCGAGACCGGCTTCCCTGAGCGTGTCAATCAGCTGCTTCAGGCTTTCCGTTCCCATGTGATACAGGAGCGGGTGAGCGAGAATGGCGGTTCCGCCGGCCTGCTTTATCAGAGCGACTGCCTCCATGGGCGAGACTTTAAAGCGCCCGACGTAGCAGCGGCATCCGTCGCCGATGTATTTGTCAAAAGCTTCCTGTATGTTCCGGATACAGCCGTGATTGTACAGGAAGCGGGCAATGTTGGCGCGTGTGATTACGCTGTCCGGATTTTCGGCTGTCAGCGCTTCCATGGTAATCGCAAAACCTTCCTGACGGAGCGCTGCGACTATTTTTTCGTTGCGGCTGTCGCGGCATTCCCGGAATTCCTTTGTTTTTTTCAGAAGAGCCGGATCTTCCGGGTCAATAAAAAGCCCGACGATATGAATTTCTTTGCCGGAGGCTTTTTTTCCCGGGATCGCGTATTCGGTGGAGAGCTCAATGCCGGGAACGAGCTCCAGACCACGCGCATCCGCGGCGGCCTGAGCTTTTTTTACGCCGGAGACCGTATCGTGATCCGTGAGGGCGATCGCTGCCAGTCCGGCGTCCGCGGCGGCGGTGACAACTTCTTCCGGGGTGAGCGTGCCGTCAGATTCGGTGGAGTGCACATGCAGATCAATGGTTTTTTCTTCCATATATAATAGCGTCCTTTCCTGTTTTGTTACAGCATAAACCAGGAGGGGCGGATTGTCAAAATGTTTCCGTTGAAAACATGTTGATAATTATGTGGAAAAGTACTATAATAGAACTGTCTTTAACAGAAAGCGGATAGATGGAGGAGTATATGCAGGTACTGACATTTTCATTGAATGGCATTGATTTCGGAATCCCACTGGAGGATGTGAAGTCGATCGGGGTAGAGACCGGGGTGATTCAGATTCCGGGAGCGCCTCCGAATATCAGGGGAATCATGCGGCTGCATGGAAGTATTGTGCCTGTATACAGTCTTGCAGCTAAGTTTGCCTATGGAGACCAGGTGATTGAAAACATCGTTGTGGTCAGCATGAGCGGTATGAAGATCGGCCTGGAAGTCGGGAAAGTGAAGCAGATTCTGGAGCTTGAGCAGCATGACATTATCCCCATGCCGGAGATCATGAACGCGACACAGAACTGGTTTCACGATGTTGCCTCCTGCAAAAAGGAGCTGATCGTGCTGGTAAGTGTTGACAACCTGCTCACACAGGAAGAGCGGCAGAAAATCAGGAAGCTCATTGAAGACAGTTCTAAAAACGAAAGAAAGTAAAGGAGAAAGGTTATGTTTAAGGATGTAAGGATCAAAGAACGACTTACAAAAGCATTTGTGATGGTTACATCGATTACGGCGGTCGCGGCTGTTGTGGGACTGATCGCAATGATTGTCATGTCGAACCGGTATGCGTATGCGCTGGATTACTTTGGCTTTGCCCAGGGGGATATTGGAAAGGCACTTGTCGTGTTCGCGGATACCAGATCGTCGCTCCGGGCTGCAATCGGTTATCAGGATCAGGACGCCATTGATGCGGTGGTGGCAGATCACGATGAGAAGAAGGCGCGTTTTGAGAACTATTTTGCGCAGATTGAGGGAAGACTTACGACGGAGGAGTCCAAAGGAATATACAATAGCATAAAAACAGAGCTGGAGGAATACTGGAAGCTGGATCAGGAGATCCTGGAGCTTGGGGCGGTAATCGACAGTGCCAAGGAGGCAGAGGCGCAGGAAAAGGCGCTCAATGAGCTGACACCTGCGTATAATGCGATCTATGAAGAGCTCGCAGAGATTCTGAATATCAAGGTGAACAGCGGAAACGAACTTGCGTCGACGCTGAATCTTCTGAGCTGGGGGCTTGCCGTTGCAATTATAATTACAGTGATTATTGCGATGTATGTGTCAATCCGCCTTGGCAATTCCATTGCAAAGGGCATTGCGCTGCCGCTTGGCAATTTAAGCGAGCGTCTGCGGACATTTGCGGGAGGAGATCTGTCTTCCCCGTTCCCGACCATCGATTCGCACGATGAAGTGTCAGATATGATCAGGGAAGCGACCAATATGGCCTCGAATCTCAATCTGCTGATTAATGACGCCGGCGGTGTGCTCGGCGAGATGGCGGGCGGCAACTATGCAGTCGAGTCAGAAGTGGCAGACAGCTACACCGGGGATTTCATAAAGCTGATTGATGCAATGCGCATGCTGCGCGACCAGATGACGGCGACGCTGCGCTCGATCGAGGAGGCTTCCAGTCAGGTATCTGCCGGTTCAGGCAATCTTGCGGATGCGTCCCAGAGTCTTGCCGAGGGCGCTACGGATCAGGCGGGCGCTGTGGAGGAGCTGCAGGCGACGATCACGAGCATTGCGGAGAGTATCGGTAGAGCTGCGGAGAACGCGGAGGCGTCATCTGCACAGGCGAGACATTATGCGGATGAGGCTGACAAGAGCCGTGTGGAGATGCAGGCGATGGTGGATGCGATGGCCCGCATCAATGAGACTTCCAAGAAGATTGAGAATATTATTTCCGAGATTGAGGATATTGCTTCACAGACGAATCTCTTATCCCTCAACGCTTCGATTGAGGCGGCGAGAGCAGGCGAGGCCGGACGCGGCTTTGCCGTCGTTGCGGATCAGATCCGCCAGCTGGCAGATCAGAGTACGCAGTCCGCGGTGGATACAAGACAGCTGATCGAGGGTTCCCTGCAGGAGATCGCGCATGGAAACAGCGCTGCGGAGCGCGCGGCGAATTCCATCGAGGAGGTTGTGGATGGCATCAAGAAGATTGCAGAATCTTCCAAAGAGCTGAGCACGGTTTCCGCAGATATGGCGACGGCCATGAAGCAGGCGGAGGCAGGTGTGTCCCAGATTTCCGAGGTTGTGCAGTCTAATTCCGCGACAGCGGAAGAATCTTCCGCAACCAGCCAGGAGCTTTCTGCACAGGCTGTGGCGCTGGATGAGCTGATCGGGCAGTTTGTACTGAAATAAGAAATAATACATAGAAAAAGGACACCGTTCCGGATGGGAGCGGTGTCCTTTTTTTCTGCAGATCCTGCTTTTGTGAATTGTGAAAGAACAGGAGGCATATACATAGGAGGAAAGTCAGTATGCCGGCGGTGAAGTCAGATGGGATGGAGAGAATTTTTGGCACTGGCAGGCGGTCTCGCGCTGTTTCTTCACGGCATGGAACTGCTTGGCGGTGGTCTTAAGACCGTGGCTGCGGGAAAAATGAGACAGTTTCTGGAACATTTTACTGCAAGCCCGCTTACGGGAGTTCTGACCGGAACCATTGTGACGGCGGTTATCCAGTCCTCCTCGGCGACGACGGTGATGGTGGCGGGTCTTGCGGACGCCGGTATGATGACGCCCGGGCAGGCCGCCGGGGTGATTATGGGAGCAAATATCGGGACGACGGTTACGGGGCAGCTGGTTGCGTTTCATGCGGATGTCCTGGCTCCGGCTGTGGCGTTTGCGGGAGTGATGCTTCCGGTGTTTTTTCACAGGAGAAGGGTGCGCTGTGCGGGGAATATTCTGGTGGGTCTTGGGATTCTGTTTCTCGGTATGGAGATGATGAGTGCGGCGATGCTGCCGCTGCGGGATTCTCCTCTTTTTCTGCGGATGATGACACAGGCGGCGAATCCGCCTGCCGGAATCCTTGCCGGAGCGGTATTTACGGCAGGGGTCCAGTCGTCCTCCGCGGCGGTAGGCGTATTGCAGGCGCTCGCGCAGACAGGGGCGGTTTCGCTGAGGGAAGCAGTCTATGTGCTTTTCGGTCAGAATATCGGAACCTGTGTGACCGCGGTGCTGGCCGCCGCGGGAATGAACCGGAATGCGAAGCGGACAGCCGTGATTCATCTGATTTTCAATCTCACAGGTACGGTGCTGTTTACGGTTTTGTGCATGATACTGCCGGTTGTGGAGCTGGCGGAGAGGAGCGCGCCGGAAAATCCCGCGGCGCAGATTGCAAATATGCATCTGATGTTTAACGCTGTGACAACCGCTCTTCTGCTGCCGTTTTACAGAGTGCCTGTGAGGATGGCGGAGAAGATTGTTCCATGAATATCAGGGTATGGCGGGAAGGCTGCGCGGGAGGCGGTATCCTGCCCGGGAGCGCGTGCGGCGGTGGGCAGGATTGGGAGGCCTCCGGCGTGGAGGTTTGCTGTGAAGGAGGGTATATGGATTTTATCAGGGATGTTTTAAAAGGCGCCGTGATTGCGATTGCCGGGATTGTCCCCGGAGTCAGCGGAGGTACCATGATGGTATCCATGGGAATCTATGACGATGTGATTCATGCGGTCACCGGCTTTTTTGCGCACTGGAAAAAAAGTGTGAGGGTGCTGTTTCCGCTGGCGGCGGGGATGGCGCTGGGACTTCCCGGATTTTCCCGTGTGATTGAGGAAATGTTCCGGGTCTGGCCATGGCACACGGGGATGCTGTTTACGGGACTGATCTTCGGAGGGTTTCCGGTCATATGTAAAAAGCTGCAGGGCAGGCGGCTGTCAGCCGTGGAATGCATGGCTGCGGTCACTGCGTTTGCGCTGGTGGTATGGATGCAGAACCTGGGGGAGGGAACGCAGAGGATATTCCGGGGAGACCTGCGCACGGGTGTTCTGCTGTTTTTTCTGGGGGCTGTCGCGGCGGCGGCGATGGTGATTCCGGGGGTAAGCGGTTCCATGCTCCTGATGTCGCTGGGCTGTTATACGCCGCTGCTGGAACAGGTCAGTGCGGTTCTTCCCGCGCTGGTTGGAGGAGACGCGGGGAAGCTTGTTTCCTGCGCGCAGATTCTTTTGCCGTTCGGAGCCGGTGTCGCGGCGGGGATTATACTGATGGCCGGACTGATGGAGGTTCTGATAAAACGACATGCCAGGGTGACCTATTCTGCGATTGCCGGACTGATGGTTTCGTCGCCTGTGGCTGTGTTCCGGGGAGTGCAGACGCTCCCCGGGGGCGCAGTGTCTGTTCTGGCGGGCGTTCTTCTGTTTGCGGCGGGGGTATGCGCGGTGACTCTGACGGGAAAACCGGAAAAGGGACAGTGATGCGGGGAATGTCTTTTTGTGGAGGATCATGCTGTGGAAATGTGTTCCGGGGAAGATTCTTCCGTGCGGGTCAATTTTCAAATCCCGCGCGAAAAATAGCGTCACAAGGGAGCATTATGACGAAATTTCAGAAAATAAGATGGAAAGAGCAGAAAAATTATTCATTTTTTTGCTCTTTTTATCTTTGAAAAATAAAAAAATGTGTTACAATAGATGAGTATTAAGTTTACCTTGGGGGTTCCACATGCAGGACAAAGATACAGAAGTACTCCGCAATCAGCGCAGACGGAGAAAACGGATCGGAAAAATGAAGAGTGCGATTATCACGGTTGTGGCCGGCTGGATTGTGCTGTCCATGCTGCTGATTATTTTTCTGTTTATCAGGACCATGGCACTGGAGCGGAAGCTGGACAACCTTGTGCTTTCCAAAAGCGGGGTGCGCGATGCGGGGGAGTACCTGAACGCCAACCCGGAGCTGGGGGAGAGCATTCTGCCGGGAACGGAGTCCGGGACAGAGGCGGATCGTGAGACGGAGAGAGCAGAACCGGAGGCAGTGCTGGTGTCCGGAATGGAGGGGACGGCCAACCAGGCGGGGCCGGATGATATACATAATGTATACCTTACCTTTGATGACGGGCCGTCGGACAGAACAGCCGAGATTCTTGATATTCTGGCGGAATATGACGTGAAAGCCACATTTTTTGTGACAGGGAGAGAGGATGAACAGTCGCAGGCGCTCTACAGACGGATTGTGGACGAGGGTCATACGCTTGGCATGCATTCCTATTCCAACAAATACAGTGAAATCTACCAGTCAGAGGATGCATTTGCGGAGGATTACCGGAAGCTTCGGGATTATCTGAAGGAGGTGACCGGCGTGGACTGCCGGTATTACCGTTTTCCGGGCGGCAGCAGCAACCAGATCAGCAATGTATCCATGGGATGTCTGATACAGTATCTGCAGGAGGAGGGCGTGGTCTATTACGACTGGAACGTATCGGCGGGAGATGCGGCGACTGCAGCCTGCAGTGCGGAGGAGATCGTCGATAATGTGACGGAGGACGTGAAGAGGTACAAGACGTCCGTAGTCCTGCTACATGATTCGGCGGACAAGCTGGCCACGGTGGAGGCGCTGCGTCCTCTGATTGAGGCGCTCGGGACAATGAATGCCCGGACTCTGCCGATTGACGGGAACACGCCGGCGATTCAGTATGTGAAGCTTGCAGAAGCTGAATGACAGAGAATATTTATGGAGGAAATAACATGGGATTTTTCAAGGACTTTAAAGAAGATTTCTCACAGGCAGTCACGGAGCTGATACCGGGGGAGGACAGCCTGGAGACAAAGACAAAGAATGACGACCTGGTCGTGAATACGCTCGAAGGCGAAGTGGACGTGGAATCCGAACTCTCAAAGCTGGACGGACTTTTAGAACAGGTGAAATCCGTTAAGCCGGTGCAGCCGGATGTTCTTCCGGTGCAGACACAGATACCGCCGGCATCGCCGCGTCAGGCCGTACCGCCGGTGTCCACGGCAAATCAGCCCGTGAGAGCGCCTGAGCCGGCATTCCGTCAGACAACATCTGCGCCGCAGTCGTCCGCGCCGGGGCCGTCTGCCGCACGGGCGGCTTCTGCGCCGAATCCGTCTGCAGTGAATCATACATCATCAGCGCCGTTTCCGGCGCGGGAATCAACAGCAAGAACAACCCAGGAGGAAAAAACAATGGCAGATAATGCAGCAACATCAGGAATCAATCAGGAAAGAGTCGTTACGGATGAAGTATCCGTGATCACAGAGGGAACCGTAATCAAAGGGGATATTATGTCCAATGGCTCCCTGGATATCCGCGGGCAGGTGAACGGCAATGTGGGATGCAACGGCAAGCTGACCGTGACAGGCGTCGTGAACGGCAACAGTGATACGTCCGAATTTTTTGCAGATGCTGCCCAGGTAGAGGGCGAAGTGGTAAGCAGCGGAACCGTCAAGATCGGTCTTGGATCGGTGATTATTGGAAATGTGACGAGTGCGTCCGCCGTGATCGCAGGTGCCATCAAGGGCGATATTGATGTGCAGGGGCCGGTGGTGGTGGATACCTCCGCGGTCGTGATGGGGAATATCAAGTCCCGGTCTGTTCAGATTAATAACGGGGCGGTGATCGAAGGCTTCTGTTCACAGTGCTATTCGGATGTGGATGTACAGAGCCTGTTCGATAATAAGAAGGGAACAGGTGCGGAGGCGTCTGCGGAGTAAAGGTGCCGGAATCTGACGTGACTGCTGCAAAGATGGAACAGGGGTACAGAAAAGGGGAATGGTATGAGGCGGGTTTTGCTGAAACTGAGCGGGGAGGCCCTCGCGGGAGAAAAACACACCGGCTTTGATGAACCGACGGTGACAGAGGTTGCGCGTCAGGTAAAACAGATCACGGAGAGCGGCGTGCAGACTGGCATTGTGATCGGCGGCGGTAATTTCTGGAGGGGAAGAACCAGCGGTTCGATTGACAGGACAAAGGCAGATCAGATCGGGATGCTGGCGACTGTCATGAACTGTATTTATGTGTCTGAGATTTTCCGCTCAGTCGGAATGAAGACCCAGATACTGACGCCGTTTGAGTGCGGAAGTATGACAAAGCTGTTTTCCAAAGACCGGGCAGGCAGATATTTCGAGAAAGGGATCGTCGTATTTTTTGCCGGTGGAACGGGTCATCCTTATTTTTCCACGGATACGGGGATTGTACTCCGCGCGGTGGAGATGGATGCCGACGGTATTTATCTGGCGAAGGCGGTCGATGGAGTTTACGACAGCGATCCGAAGCTGAATCCGGCTGCTGTGAAATATGATGAAATTACCATACAGGAAGTAATTGACAAAAAGCTTGCGGTGGTGGATCTGACTGCTTCCATCATGTGCATGGAGAATAAAATGCCGATGTATGTGTTCGGGCTGAACACAAAGAACAGTATTGTGAATGCCCTGACAGGAAAGTTCAGCGGTACGAAAGTTACAGTGGCATAGGGGATAAGGTTATTCCGGAAAACAGGAAGGCAGGGTGTGTGAGATGGATGAGAGACTGGTGCAGTATGACAGTAAGATGCAGAAGACAATGAAGAATCTGGGGGAGGAATTTGGGAGTATCCGCGCGGGACGCGCGAACCCGCATGTTCTTGACAAGATTCGTGTAAATTACTACGGTACACCGACGGCGATTCAGCAGGTGGCAAACGTAAACGTGCCGGAGCCGCGCATGCTTCAGATTCAGCCGTGGGAGGCGTCCATGGTCAAAGAGATCGAGAAGGCGATTCTCACTTCAGATCTGGGAATTAATCCGACAAATGACGGAAAAGTTATCCGTCTGGCGTTTCCGGAACTCACGGAAGAACGTCGTAAGGATCTTGCGAAGGAGATTCGCAAAAAGGGTGAGGCTGCGAAGGTGGCAATCCGCAATATCCGCCGTGACGCCAATGATTCTTTTAAGAAGCTGGCGAAAGGAAGCGATGTATCTGAGGATGAAGTGAAGGATCTGGAAGATCAGGCACAGAAGATGACCGATAAATATATAGCGGAAGTGGATAAGGCAGTGGATGCGAAGACGAAAGAGATTCTGACCGTCTGAGCAGGGGACTGTCTGAAAATCTGACTGGATGCAGAGTGTGGGGACATGGCGGGAGCGTGTCCTCATTTTCGCTATTTATCAGATTGAAGAAAGAGAGATGGAAGATGAAGATTCCACAACATGTTGCAATTATTCTGGATGGAAACGGAAGATGGGCGAAATCAAAAGGCATGCCCCGCAATTACGGACATACAGTCGGCGCAAAAAATGTGGAGACGGTCTGCCAGGCAGCACATGATCTCGGGATTAAATATGTGACAATGTACGCATTTTCCACAGAGAACTGGAATCGTCCTGACAGTGAGGTTGCAGCCCTGATGAAGCTTCTGGAGAGTTATCTGAAAAACTGTATCCGCACTGCGGATAGAAATAATATGCGTGTGCGCGTGATCGGGGACACCGCAAAGCTGACGGAAAAATTCCGGAATCAGATCCGCGCGCTGGAGGAGGCCTCGGCGAAAAATGACGGGCTCAATCTGCAGATTGCCATCAATTACGGCAGCCGTGACGAGATGGTGCGCGGAATGCGGCGGATGTGTGCGGATATTGTGGCGGGAAACCATACGGCGGACGAGATCAGCGAACAGTTTTTTTCCGGGTACCTGGACACGGCGGATATTCCGGATCCTGATCTGCTGATCCGAACCAGCGGGGAACAGCGGCTGTCGAATTATCTTTTGTGGCAGCTCGCATATAGTGAGTTTTATTTTACGGATGTTCCCTGGCCGGATTTTCACAAAGAAGAATTAGAGCAGGCCATTGCTGCGTATAATAAGAGAGATCGCAGATATGGCGGAGTCGGGGAGGTATAAAAGTCCGGCAGTTTTTCACGGGATGTGGGGCAGGAGAGAACGGAAGAACAGGATGGGGGAAGAGGGATGTTTAAGACAAGGCTGTTGAGCGGAATTGTGCTGGTGGCCGCCGCGCTGGGGCTGATTATTGCAGGAGGAGATGTGCTGCTGCTCACCGCGCTGCTGGTTTCTTATGTGGGGATGTATGAACTGTACCGGATTCTGGGGATCGGGGGAGAGCTGCCGGGAATTCTGGGATATGTTGCGGCGACGGTCTATTATGCGGAGCTGAGATTTCAGTTTTTGCCGGATTCGATGATGCTTGTGCTTGGTTTTCTGATTCTGCTGATGGCGGTGTACGTGTTTACTTATCCGAAATACCGGACGGAGCAGGTGCTGGCGGCGTTTTTCGGCGTTTTTTATGTGGCGGTAATGTTATCGTTTGTGTATCAGACGCGGATGCTGGCGGCGGGGGCCTATCTGGTGTGGCTGATTTTTCTGTGTTCCTGGGGATGCGACACCTGTGCATACTGCGTGGGAGTTCTGATTGGAAAGCACAAAATGTCACCCCGGCTGAGCCCGAAAAAGTCGGTTGAGGGCGCTGTCGGCGGTGTGGCCGGCGCAGCGCTTCTGACGGTTCTCTACGGGGCGGCGTTTAAAGACAGAATGGGAATCGGGATGGGGCAGGTGTGGATGCTCGCCGTGGTCAGCGCGGCAGGTGCGCTCGTCTCCATGGCCGGGGATCTGGCGGCCTCCGCGATCAAGCGGAATTACGGGATCAAGGATTACGGAAAGCTGATACCCGGGCACGGAGGGATTCTGGACCGTTTCGACAGCGTGATTTTTACGGCTCCGCTGATTTATTTCCTGGCAGTCATGGTGCTGGCAGCATAGAGGAAGAGGAGTGCGGGGATCGCGCCAGAGATCAGGAGGAGGAGGTAAACAAATGAAAAAGATTGCAATTCTGGGTTCGACGGGGTCGATCGGGACGCAGACACTTTCGGTTGTGCGGGAACAGAAGGATATACAGGTGGTGGCACTTACGGCGGGCAGCAATATCGGGCTGCTGGAGGCACAGATGCGCGAGTTTCGTCCGGCACTGGTCTGTGTCGCGGAAGAGAAGGCGGCGGAAGAGCTTAAGGTGAGGACGGCTGACCTGCAGGTGAAAGTCGTATCGGGCATGGAAGGGCTGACTGAGGCTGCGGTGTGGCCGGAGAGCGAGATTCTGGTCACTGCGGTTGTCGGTATGATCGGACTTCGCCCGACGATCGCGGCAATTGAGGCGGGGAAGACGATTGCCCTTGCAAACAAGGAGACGCTTGTCACCGCGGGTCATATTATTATGCCGCTGGCGGAGAAAAAGAATGTTCCGGTTCTTCCCGTGGACAGCGAGCACAGCGCAATTTTTCAGTCTCTGCAGGGGGCGGCGGGTAATCCGGTGCACCGGATTCTGCTGACAGCCTCGGGGGGACCGTTTCGCGGATGGAAAAAGGAAGATCTGGGGAATGTTCAGGTTGAGGACGCTTTAAAGCATCCGAACTGGGCGATGGGAAAAAAGATTACGGTTGATTCCTCGACGATGGTCAATAAGGGGCTTGAGGTCATGGAAGCCAGATGGCTTTTCGGTGTGGACCCCTCACAGATACAGGTCGTCGTTCATCCGCAGAGCGTGATTCACTCGGCCGTGGAATTTGAGGACGGCGCGGTGATCGCGCAGCTCGGGACGCCGGATATGCGTCTGCCGATTCAGTATGCGCTCTATTACCCGCAGAGGCGCAGGCTTTCCGGGAAGCGGCTGAATCTGTGTGTGCCCGGCAGCCTGACGTTTGAGGAGCCGGACATGGAGACTTTTCCGGGGCTTGCGCTTGCTTACCGGGCGCTGGAGCAGGGCGGCAGTATGCCGACTGTCTATAATGCGGCGAATGAGCGTGCGGTTGCGCTGTTTCTGGATCGCAAAATCCGCTATCCGGAGATCACAGAGCTGATCGAAGCCTGTATGGAGCAGGCCGGTGTCATCCCGGAACCGGGGGTTGAGGAGATTCTCGCCGCGGAAAGGGAAGTTTACGAGTACATTCAAAGAAAGGCATTCAGATGAAAATAATTATTGCAATTGTGATCTTTAGCGTAATCATTCTTTTTCACGAGCTGGGTCATTTTCTTCTGGCGAAGGCGAACGGTATAAAGGTCAATGAATTCTGTCTGGGAATGGGGCCGACACTGTTCGGGATTACGAGGGGAGATACAAAATATTCCCTGAAGCTCTTTCCGATTGGCGGCGCCTGCATGATGGAGGGAGAGGATGAGGAGAGCACCAGCGACCGGGCATTCGGAAAGAAGTCCGTCTGGGCGAGGCTTAGCGTCGTGGTGGCAGGTCCGCTGTTTAATTTTCTCATGGCTTTTCTGTTTGCGCTGGTACTGATCTTTAATGTGGGCTATGATCTTCCGGTGCTTTCCGGCGTCCAGGAAGGAATGCCCGCTGAGGCGGCCGGTATGCGGGAGGGGGATGTGATTGTGAGGATGAACCGCAGCCGGATTCATTTTTTCCGCGAGATCAGGGCCTACACACAGTTTCATCCGGGGGAGGCCGTGGAACTCATCTATGAGCGGGACGGGGAGCGTCATACCACCATGATCACACCGGCATACGATGAGGAGAGCGGCGCGTATCTGTATGGTTTTCTGGGCAGCGTCCAAAAGACACGGGGAAATATTTTCCAGATCATCCGCTACAGTGCATATGAGGTGAAATACTGGATTTCCCTGACCCTGAACAGTCTGAAATCGCTTGTGACGGGCAGGGTGAGCGTCAATGAACTGAGCGGTCCGGTCGGGATCGTCGATATGATCGGTGAGGGATATGAGAGGAGTATCGTGGAAGGGTGGTTCAGCGCGTTTCTGCAGATGCTTTACATGTCGGTCTTTCTGTCGGCCAATCTCGGGGTGATGAACCTGCTTCCGCTGCCGGCGCTTGACGGCGGGAGGATTCTGTTTATGCTTGTGGAGGTCGTGCGCGGCAGGCGGGTGAATCCGGAAAAAGAGGGAATGGTTCATTTTGTCGGGATTATGCTGCTGTTTGCACTGATGATTTTTGTGATGTTTAATGATGTGAGGAAACTTCTGTTGTAATACAATGCTGTACACCCGATGCGGGGACGGGGGGAGGAAATACAGAATGACAAAAACAGTAAAAATCGGGAACCGGGTAATCGGGGGCGGTAATCCGGTTCTGATTCAGTCGATGACGAACACAAAGACAGAAGATGTCCGGGCTACCGTAGAGCAGATCGGAAGGCTTGCCGCGGCGGGGTGCGAGATTATCCGCTGCGCGGTGCCCACGATGGAGGCGGCGGCGGCGCTCGGGGAGATAAAAAAGCAGGTAAAGATTCCGGTCGTGGCGGATATTCATTTTGATTACCGGCTTGCAATCGCGGCGATGGAGCACGGCGCCGACAAGATCCGCATTAATCCCGGCAATATCGGTGACAGCGGTCGCCTTTCAGCGGTCGTCGCAGTCGCAAAAGAGCGCGGAATTCCGATCCGGGTCGGGGTCAATAGTGGCTCCCTGGAAAAAGAGCTCGTGGAAAAGTATCACGGTGTAACGGCGGAGGGGATTGTGGAGAGCGCCCTCGACAAGGTGCGCCGGATCGAGGATATGGACTACGATAATCTGGTTATCAGCATCAAGTCTTCCGATGTGCTGATGTGCGTCAGGGCGCATGAGCTGATCGCGGAAAAGACGAATCATCCGCTGCATGTCGGCATCACGGAGGCGGGCACGGTGCTGAGCGGAAATATTAAGTCCGCGATCGGACTGGGGCTGATTCTGCACCGGGGGATCGGGGATACGATCCGGGTATCCCTGACGGGAGATCCGCTGGAGGAGGTGAAATCCGCGAAGCTGATCCTGCGGACGCTTGGACTGCGAAAAGGCGGCATCGAGGTGGTTTCCTGTCCGACCTGCGGCCGGACGCAGATCGATCTGATCAGTCTTGCCAGCCGTGTGGAGGATATGGTCGCCGACATTCCCCTGGATCTGAAAGTTGCCGTTATGGGCTGCGTCGTGAACGGGCCGGGGGAGGCGCGCGAGGCGGATATCGGGATTGCGGGCGGAATCGGCGAGGGGCTTCTGATAAAGCACGGGGAGATTCTGAAAAAAGTACCTGAGGCAGAGCTTCTGGAGGCACTACGCTATGAACTTCTTCACTGGGGGGAGCAGGGAGCCGGATGACAAAACATTTTTTTGAGGTTTTTCCAACGCTGAAGATCGACGGAGAAATGAAGAAGCTTCTGTCGGAGACAGAAGTGACGAAGGTGGGGATGAACCGTGAAAAAGATCATCTGCGCGTATATCTGCTCGGGACACACCTGATTCACAGGAAAAATATCTTCCGGCTTGAAGCGTCCATCCGGGAGCAGATTTTTGCGGGCAGGAAAATGGACGTGAAGGTGATTGAAAAATACAGGCTCTCCGGGCAGTATACCCCGGAGAGGCTTTTTGATCTCTACGGGGACAGTATTTTAGAGGAGCTGAAAGGTTACAGCCTGGTGGAATACAACCTGCTGCGCACCGCGAGGATGGAATTCTCTGACGACACACATCTGAAGCTGACACTGGAAGACACAATGATCGCGAGGAGCCGCACGGATGAAATCATAGCATTTCTGGAAAAAGTCGTCTGTGAGAGGTGTGGTCTTGATCTCTCTGTGGAGCCTGTCTATGAGAAGCCGCGGGAGAGCAGGCACAAAAAGGACAGTGATCTTCAGATTCAGTATGAGGTACATAATATTCTGAAACGGGTCAGTCTGCGAAGTGACGATTCCGCGGCGGAAGGCCGGGAAAGCGGAGCGGGTCCGGATGGATGGAATAAAGAGACGGAAAGGGCGTGCGGTGTCCGGAGCGCGCAGCCCGACGGTTCCGGCAGTGCGGGCGGCAAAGATCCGGACGGAGAGTACGGTGTGCAGAACATGCAGTTGTGCGGCGCGGGCGGGATCGGCGCGGCGGGCACTGCAAAAGCCGGATCGTCCGGCGGCTCTGGATCGTCCGGCGCCGGGAGGCCGGGGACAGCTGCTCCGGGAAGCGGTATGATGCGGGCAGACAGCCTGCGCCGGACGGAGAGCGGAGTGCGTCAGGAAGCCGGCAGATCAAACGGCCGGGGGAAGGATGGTTTTCGCAGAAAGTCAGACAACCCGGATGTGCTCTACGGCCGTGACTTTGACGATGAGCCGGTGGCGATTGAGAAAATTGACGGAGAGATCGGGGAGGTCACGATCCGCTGCCAGGTTATGACGCTGGAAACGAGGGAAATCCGCAATGAAAAGACGATTATTATAATGACGGTCACGGATTTTACGGATTCCATCGGGATAAAAATTTTTACGAAAAGCGAATATCTGGCGGAGCTGCTGGAAGGCGGACTGAAAAAAGGCGCGTTTCTGAAGGTGAAAGGCGTCACGACAATCGACCGGTTTGACAGTGAGCTGACGCTCGGTTCCATTGTCGGGATCAGAAAAATTCCGGATTTTACGACGCCCAGGATGGATACCAGCCCGAGAAAACGTGTGGAACTGCACTGTCACACAAAGATGAGCGATATGGACGGTGTCTCCGAGGTAAAGGATATCGTGAAACGGGCGATAAAATGGGGGCATAAGGCGATCGCCATCACGGATCACGGGGATGTACAGTCATTTCCGGACGCAAACCACGCCGTTTCCCCGGATGACGACTTTAAGGTGATATACGGGGTCGAGGCGTATCTGGTGGACGATCTGAAGGATATTGTTGTGGATTCGCGCGACCAGAGCCTTGATGAGACCTGCGTGGTGTTTGATCTCGAGACGACCGGATTTTCGCCGGATCGCAACCGCATTATTGAGATCGGCGCGGTGAAGGTTGAAAACGGGAAGATTACAGACCGTTTTTTCACGTTTGTAAATCCGCAGACGCCCATACCCTACCACATTGAGGAGCTGACATCCATCCGGGACGATATGGTCATGGACGCGCCTGTGATCGGGGAGATTCTGCCGCAGTTTCTGGAATTCTGCGGCGGGGCGGTCATGGTGGCGCACAATGCGGATTTTGACATGAGCTTTATCCGGAAAAACTGTGAGAGGCAGGGGCTCACATATACGCCTACAGTTGTGGATACCGTGGCGCTCGCGCGCATTCTGCTTCCGGGATTAAACCGTTTTAAGCTGGACACCGTGGCTAAGGCGCTCGGGATTGTGCTCGGCCATCATCACCGCGCAGTTGACGACGCGGCCTGTACGGCGGAGATTTTCGTGCGGTTTTTAAAGATGTTGCGCGAGCGCGGGGCGCTGACGCTTGACGCGGTCAATCAGATGGGAAAGGCGTCGCCGGAGCTGATCATGAAGCTGCCGACGTACCACGCGATCCTTCTGGCTGAAAATGATATCGGGAGAATCAATCTCTACCGCCTGATATCGCTCTCGCACCTTGAATATTTCCGGAAGCGGCCAAGGATTCCGAAGAGTGAATTTATGAAATACAGGGAGGGCCTGCTGATCGGTTCCGCGTGCGAGGCGGGAGAGCTTTTCCAGGCGCTTCTGGGCGGCAGGCCCGAAGAGGAGATTATCCGGCTGATAAAATTTTACGATTATCTGGAAATCCAGCCGCTGGGGAATAATGCGTTTATGATTGGCAGTGACCGGGAACCGGTGGAGTCCATGGAGGATCTGATGGAGTTTAACCGGAGGATTGTAAAGCTCGGCGAGCTGTTTGACAAGCCGGTGGTCGCGACCTGCGATGTACATTTTCTGGATCCGGAGGATGAGGTATACAGGCGCATTATAATGGCCGGCAAGGGATTTAAGGACGCCGACAACCAGGCGCCGCTGTTTCTGCGCACAACGGAGGAGATGCTGGAGGAATTCGCGTATCTGGGCAGTGAGAAGGCGGAAGAAGTGGTGATTACGAATCCGAATAAGATTGCGGACATGTGCGAGCGGATTTCTCCGGTGCGTCCGGACAAGTGTCCCCCCGTCATACCTGATTCTGACCGGATGCTGCGGGAGATCTGCCGCACGAAGGCGGTGAGCATGTACGGGGAGAAACTGCCGCCGGTTGTGCAGGAGCGGCTGGAGCGGGAGCTGAATTCTATCATTTCCAACGGCTATGCGGTGATGTATATTATCGCCCAGAAACTGGTGTGGAAGTCAAATGAGGACGGCTATCTGGTGGGTTCCCGCGGCTCCGTCGGCTCTTCGTTTGCGGCCACAATGTCCGGCATCACGGAGGTAAATCCTCTGCAGGCGCATTACCGCTGTGAAAACTGTCTCTACAGTGATTTTGATTCCCCGGAGGTGAAGGCGTTTTCCGGGCGCAGCGGCTGCGATATGCCGGATAAGATCTGTCCGGTCTGTGGACAGAAGCTGGTCAAGGATGGATTTGATATTCCGTTTGAGACGTTTCTGGGATTTAAGGGGAACAAAGAGCCGGATATTGATCTGAATTTTTCCGGGGAATACCAGAGTAAGGCGCACGCCTACTGCGAGGTGATTTTTGGATACGGGCAGACTTTCCGGGCTGGGACGATCGGCACGCTGGCCGATAAGACGGCGTTCGGATATATCAAACGCTATTTTGAGGAACGGGGCATTCACAAGAGAAATTGTGAGATCGACCGCATCGTGTCGGGCTGCGTCGGGGTGCGAAGGACGACGGGGCAGCATCCGGGCGGTATTGTCGTACTTCCGGTCGGCGAGGAGATCAGCACGTTTACGCCGGTGCAGCATCCGGCGAACGATATGACGACGACGACGGTGACGACACACTTTGATTATCACTCGATCGATCACAATCTGCTAAAGCTCGATATACTCGGACACGATGATCCGACGATGATCCGCATGCTTCAGGATCTGACGGGGATAGATCCGACGACGATTCCGCTTGACGACGCGTCGGTGATGTCTCTTTTTAAAAATACGGAGGCGCTCGGGGTGGAGCCGGATGATATTCATGGGATTCCGCTCGGCTGTCTGGGAATCCCGGAGTTCGGGACAGAATTTGCCATGCAGATGGTTATGGACGCTAAGCCGCAGGAATTTTCTGACCTGATCCGGATTTCCGGGCTCTCCCACGGCACCGACGTGTGGCTTGGAAATGCGCAGACGCTGATTCAGGAGGGGAAAGCGACGATTTCCACTGCCATCTGTACGCGCGATGACATTATGATATATCTGATCCAGATGGGGCTGGACAGTGAGCTGTCGTTTACGATTATGGAGTCCGTCCGCAAGGGCAAAGGTTTAAAGCCGGAGTGGGAGGAGGAAATGCTTTCCCACGGCGTGCCGGACTGGTATATCTGGTCTTGCAGGCGCATTAAATATATGTTCCCTAAGGCACATGCCTGCGCCTATGTTATGATGGCATTCCGCATCGCGTATTTTAAAGTATATTATCCGCTTGCTTATTATGCGGCGTATTTCAGTATCCGGGCCTCCGCGTTTAATTACGAGC
>OFGG01001183.1_pt1 | contig 18120 bp, 18 predicted proteins | sample 1521701 | NCBI WGS metagenome assembly OFGG01 (sample SAMEA3504081, study PRJEB24116) | mouse gut metagenome | biome: mouse gut; feature: mouse-associated habitat; material: faeces | place: Denmark | collected 2011
CTGGTTCATTCGCATGATTACATTAGGCAGCATTCAGCGTTATGCAGTATAACTTCATGTTACATCGTCGCAAAGGTAAATCAGACGAGTCATAATAGAACCTCCACCTTACCACCAGACTTTAGAAAAGGGGCATAATAGCACAATGGGGATGAATATTTTTGACCATATATAAAACTGCCGAGTTTGCGGCGGTCATCGGGGTACACCCGCACTTAAAGCATTTCACCGCAATTCCAGGGCAAGCCCGAGTAACGGCCAGCATCACTTTACGCTCGTGTGAAAACTGTGGTGACAGTGATGATGTCATCGTCGATCTGCGCAAAAATCTCGCCGTTCATCTTGTGCATGAGCCGTCTGCAAATGTAACGTCCCAGCCCGCTGCCACCAATGTTTTCCGCATTTACTCCGCGCCAAAAGCTCTCGAAAACATGCGGAAAATCGTCCTCCACAAGCGTACAACCACCGTTAAAGAGACATCCAGGAGCGCTATGACGGCTTCTGCAGCAGGATGCGCGAAGCCAGGTACAGAATATCCAGAAAAAACCTCATCATGGACATAGACTATGAGCAGTTGGCCGCCCAGATCCGGGCAGGCGAGGTCATGGCCCTGTTCTGCCGCAACGACAGGCTGGCTGTGAAGACGATCCGCAGCCTGCGGGAGAGGGGGCTGCGGATTCAGCCGTGGGCCCGGAGCGACCATGGGCGGTGGACGCGCGGACAACCACTCTGGCTAACTGCTCCAGCCAACTGTTCCGCCCAATCGCTCCGCCCATCCGCTCCGCCCAATCGCAGATCCATCCCGGACGCAATACTGCCCTCCGAGGCCAGAAGCCTTCGGAGGGCAGCTTATTATCCTTTGATCGACCCGACGAACACGCCTTTCACAAAATATTTCTGCAAAAACGGGTACACGCACAATATGGGCAAGGTCACGATCACCGTCACGCAGTATTTCACCAGCTCCCGGTAGGCCGTGGCCCCCTGGACGCTGTTCACGGACACGCCCCCCGCGCTTCCCACCGAGCTCATGGACACGACGTTCATGACCAGGATCTCCTTCAGCAGGAGCTGCAGCGGGTATCTGGCCCTGTCCTTCAGCAGCACCATGGCGTTGAACCAGGAGTTCCAGTTGCCCACCAGGTAGTAAAGGAAGATGACCGCCAGCACCGGCTTGGAGAGGGGCAGTATGACATTCATCAGGATCTTCGACTGGGAAGCCCCGTCGATCACCGCCGCCTCCTCCAGGTCATAGGGGAAGGACTGGAAGCCCGTCCGCAGGATGATCATGTTCCATGTATTCAGCGCCGTGGGCAGCACCATGGCCCACACATTGTTGTAAAGCCCCACCTGCTTCATCACCAGGAACCAGGGAATCAGGCCGCCGCCGAAGAACATGGTAATCGTGATGATGACCATCACCGCTTTCTTCAAAAGCAGCTCCCGCCTGGAGAGGGCATAAGCGCCCATGATCGTGAACAGCATGTTCACCGCGGTGCCCAGCCCCACATAGAGAAAGGTATTCTTGAATCCCACCAGCAGGCTGTCGTCCTTGAAGACAAGTTTGTAGCCGCTCATGGTGAACCCCAGAGGCTTCAGCAGAAGCCCCCTGTGGGCGATCAGATCCGTAGGATTGCTCACCGACGCGAACAGCACATGCAGCATGGGATACAGGCAGATCAGTGTCAAAAATGTCAGGATTCCATAGTTCACGATATTGAATATCACATTTGCGGGAGTCCAGCGCCCGATTCTGTTCTTTTTCTTATCCATAGCCGTTCCCCCTTAGAAAATGCTGATTTCCGAATACTTTTTGGACACCCTGTTGGTGAACCACAAAAGCAGGAAATTCACCGCCGAGCTGATCAGGCCTACGGCAGTGGCGAAGCTGTAGCTGGCTTCCTGCAGGCCGCGCCTGTACACATAGGAGGCGATGACGTCCGCCGTCTCATAGGTGAGCGAATTGTACAGCAGTATGATTTTCTCATGTCCCGAAGCCATCAGGCCGCCCACCGCGAAGATGAAGAGGATGATGATGGTGGGGCTGATCTGGGGCAGGGTCACATGCCACATCTTGCGGAACCTCCCTGCGCCGTCGATCTCCGCGGCCTCGTACAGGCCCGGATCGATGGAGCTCATGGCGGACAGATAGATGATGGAGTCCCACCCGATATTCTGCCAGATCCCCGAGAACGTATAGATCGGCCGGAACATGTTGGCATAGCCCAGGAGGGAGGCGTGCTCCGTCCCTGTGATCCATTCCACCAGCTGGGTCAGAATGCCGCCCGACTGGGTGAAGATATGGATCATACCGCAGATGACCACCAGGGAGATGAAATGGGGCATGTAGGTGATCGTCTGTACAATCTTCTTGTAGCGCATGGCCTTCACTTCATTCAGCAGCAGGGCCAGGAGGATGGGGGAGGTGAAGCCGAATGCCAGCCCCCAGATATTGAGCATGAACGTGTTCCTGACAGTCCTGCCGAAGAACGGGCCCGACAGGAAATCCTTGAAATGCCGCAGGCCCACCCACTGGCTGTCGGCAAAGCCGAGCAGGGGCTTGTAATCCTTGAACGCCAGCAGGACGCCCCACATGGGCGCATAGCAGAATACGATATACCACAGCAGCACCGGGACCAGCAGCAGATATGCAAACGAATTCTTCTTCAGGTCTTTCCGTAATGCGGTCTTAAAACTTTCCTTTTTGGTCTTCCTTTTCATAGCGGACTCCAATCCTTTCGGGCAACGGTATCCCACGCGGAAATCCGCCGCCCCCAACAAGAAACTCTGCCTCAAATCCGGTCCCCGCCGGGAAGGCGGGAACCGAAGCTGTTACAAGCCGTTATGGGAATGCTTTCCAATCATCTCGCGTTATAGCGGTCCAGCGCAGCCTGCCACAGGCTGAGGAATTCGTCCATTCCCTGGGCCTTGGCATTGTCCAGGAACTCGTCGTAGGCGTCCACCTCCAGCTGTCCCATGATGATCTTGGAGAAGTATTCGTTCCTCATTGTGGAGAGGATGGTCCCCAGCTCGCCCTCTCTTGCCGCTTCCTCCGCGGTAAGGGTCACAGGGGGCATGGTTATGGAAGAATCCATGTTGGTAGTCCAGTAGTCGCGGATGTCTCCGGAGTAGCTGCCCTCGGCCGTGATCAGAGGATTGGAGTTGTGCTCGTCACGGATGTTGGCCCCGTCATGGATACGGTACTTCCAGATCAGGTTGCTCACCGGCTGTCCCTCAGGGTCATTGTACATCAGGCCGTCCGCGAAGAAATAGGGAAGCCCGTTCTCGTCCACCAGATGCACATCGCCGTAGGAACCATAGTTGTAGATCTCCCAGCCCTTCTTGGTGAACGCGAAGTCAAGGAAAGCGCAGGCCGCCTCGACGTTCTCGCACTGGGTTGTGACGGCAGCGGTGGAACCGGTCCTCTTGAAGTTGCGGTAGGTCTGCTTGGACTGATCCCCCTTGTTCAGGACAGGATTCAGGGCCGCCACGAAGTCGATATTGTTGTCCTCTTTCCAGTATCCCCACATGGTATCGGGGGAGTCCATCATCACCGCGCAGTCGCCGGATACGGCTTCCGCCATCCTCTGGTTGAAATCAGCGGTAGCCCAGTCCGTGTTCAGCAGGCCTTCCTTATACCAGTTCTGCATGGTGGTCAGATACTCCTTCGCGCCTTCCTGGGCAGGACCCCACGCCACCTTTCCGTCATCGTCCACGAAGGTCCAGTCCCATACGCCATAAGCGCCGTTGATGATGCCCGTGAAGATCTGTCCATAGTTGGAGCCGTAGTTGAGGGGCTGGCTGTATCCCTGCTCCTTGCAGGCCACCAGGAAGTCATGGAGCTCATCCACTGTCTCGGGGATGGGCAGACCGGTCTTGTCCAGGGCCTCCTGCTTGATCAGCAGCCCGAACCAGCACCATTCATTGTAGGGAGCGATTCCGTACACGCCGCCGATGACGCCCTCGTCCGTCACCGTGGTCTTCCGCCTCTCCTCATCGGAGTTCCTCCAGGCGGAATAGTTGGGCATATATTCGTCCACCACCTCCGTCAGATCCAGGTAGGCGCCCTCGTTCACCCCTGCCGCGATGCCGCCGGTGTAGCGGTCAGCGCCGATGATGATGTCGGGCAGCTCTCCGCTGGCAATCATCAGGTTGAATTCCGTCCCTTCCTCTCCCAGGGCGGGCACGATGAAGTTCAGCTTGATCCCGGTCAGCTCCTCCAGCTGGTTAAAGACACGGTGGTCGTTCAAATCGGGGCAGACGCTGGACAGGATGGAGTTATTTGCCATCCACACATCCAGGGTCACTTCCTCCTTCCAGGGATACGCGGCGTAGTCATTGGGAATGGGCTGGTCGAAGACATCCCCCAGGTATGTATCGTTCAGGGTGGTGTTCACCGCATTGATCTCATCTTCCGTAGGCGCCGTATTTCCGCGCAGGGATGTCAGGTCCTGTGCCTCAGAGGCCCCGCTCTCTACCCCCCCCGGACCCCTCCTGGGCATCCGCCTCAGGCTGGCTCTCCTCCTTGCTCTCGGATTCGGCGGAAGCGCCTGCGTCCGAAGACTGCGTCCCGCCGTCGGAGCCGCATCCGGCCAGCATACCGGCGGTCATGGACATGGCCAATAACATGCCTATCATCTTTTTCTTCATAATTTCTCTCCTTTTATGGGTTTTGCTGTTGCCTAACCTTAATAAATCTTCATTCCGTTCCTACTTCCTGCTGGGAACCTCCGTCCGCCACCTTCACTTTCATGACAAGCCCCTGCGCGTAATCTCCGAATTTCTCCCCGAACAGGTTCATGCCGCCCACATGCTGGGCATCGGGCTTGACTCCCAGTTTGAAACTGATGTAATTCCTTTTCTCCAGCTGGAGGGCCTCCAACGACAGATCCGAGCACTTGATGTCATCCTCGTAGCATCCCAGGGAATTGATGCGGATGGATTTGTACATGCCGTACTGCGTCATGGTATCCCCCCACCATTCCGGGTTCAACCGCCCCCTCCTGCCGCCGAAGTCCCCTGGCAGCGTCATGGTGGCGGCCTCCAGCCCGTTTACCCAGACAGTGATGTCGGAGGGCCATTCGTTCTGATACCCCGGCGCTTCCGAACAGATTTCAAACGAGAAGGACACCTCCTGGGTCTGGCCGCTCTTCATCAGATGCGTGGGAAAGCGGTACTCCACGTATCCTGTGTTGAACCAGAGCAGCTGGGCCTCGCCCCGGTTCTGCCAGTAGAAGCTGGAGGGGAAATCCTCCACTCCCAGATAGCCCTTTTCGCTGATGATTCCGCAGTTTCCGTTTACCTCGCAGTCGAAATAGTTTCCGATCGGCATGGCGAACTTGAACACCTTGCTGCCCTCCTGCTCCGTCTTGTGCCTGAATGCGTTCAGATAGATATCCTCGAACGAAATGCCGCACACTTTCTGCGCGCCCCGCACGCCGGGCTGTTCGATCACCGATATCATCCCCGCCTCCTCCAGGACCTTCACATGGAGCGCCGCCGATGACTGGGGCAGCCCGAACTCGGCCGCCATCTCGCTGATGTTCGCCGACCTCTCTATCAGGAGCTTGAGCATCTCCAGCCTCACCTCCGATGACAGGGCCTTGCCCACCAGCGCTGTCTGCTGCAGATTACTCAGATCCAGCGTAATCCTCTTCTTACTTGCCTTCAACCCAATCCTCCTTTCCTCCTTGAGATTTTGCTCTTTCCACTTTCCAACATAATTTTTGTTTCTAATTTGTTTTTCCATATCCAGAATAACCCTGTATTTTTCGTTTGTCAATTGTTTAAAACATAATAATTGTTTGTTTTATTTTTGTAGGTTTTTCACAATTCCTCGTCTGTTCTCTTGACATTATGACTCCAAAAAGTCTATCTATATGCAATATGTACATCTTTTTTGAATATTATTGTGCATTTATTGCATGGATTTTCCCTGAATTTTCTAGTATCCTAAGTTTGGGCATTCCATCTTTTCTGTTTGTTTTTCCATTTATAACATTTTTTATGTTTTTAATTGTTTTCCTTTTTGCTCATTTATAACAGAAAATTTGGAATGTCTGATTTTAGGGCAAAAATTCAGATAAGAAAGGGAAAACGTGAAGAAAGCATCGAACTCCAAATCCGCCGGCAGGATGATCGGATCCATCGGATTGGGCATCCTTCTCCTGTCGTGCTTCCTGATTGTCATTCTATGCAGAAAGGGGACCACCGCCATGCAGACCACATTCAAGCTTCATACCGATTTGTCACAGACCTGTTTCACCAACGACCTGGGCGTCACCGATATCGGAGATCCCTTCGTGCTCAAAGTCGCGCCGGACGAATACTATATGTACTGCACCTCCGCGCCTACCACCGGCTACTACTGCTGGAAATCCAGCGACCTGGTCCACTGGGGGGACAAGAAGATGTGCTATGTCAGGAAGCCGGACTCCTGGTGCACGGACTGCTTCTGGGCCCCGGAGGTGGTGGCCCGGGACGGAAAGTACTACATGTACTATACCGCCAAGAACCGGAACGACAGCCTGCGCATCGGCCTGGCCGTCTCCGACGCCCCCGACGGCCCCTTTGAGGACGTGAAGAACGAGCCCCTCTTCGACTTCGGATACGCGGCCATCGACGCCAATGTGTTCCTGGACGACGACGGGAAGAACTATCTGTACTATTCCAGGGACTGCTCCGAGAACCGGGACGATTACATGAAAAAGAGCGAGATCTACGGCGTGGCCCTCAGCGCGGACCTGCTGTCCGTGGAAGGGGAGGCCGTCAAGCTGCTGACCCCGGAGCAGCGGTGGGAGAAGGCCCCCGGGGACACCTGGTGGAACGAGGGGCCTGAGATGCTCAAGCACGACGGCCGATATTACATGACCTACTCCGCGAACTTTTTCGCCAGCCCCTCCTATTCCCTGGGCTACGCCGTCTCCGACTCCCCCCTGGGCGTCTTCGTGAAGGCCCAGGAGAATCCCCTGCTGACCTCGGGGCTTCGCAGGGACGTGTCGGGCACCGGGCACCACAGCTTCACCACCTCCCCGGACGGCACCCAGATCTGGGCGGTCTACCATTCCCATACCTACCCGGCGGACCCCAGCGGCAACCGCAAGGTGAACATGGACAGAGTGGGCTTCACCGCGGACGGAAAGATGTTCATCAGCGGCCCCACCACCTCCGCCCAGCCCATGCCCTCCGGCCTCTCCACCGCTGACGTCACCGGGCGCTTCCAGGCCGGCTTCGGGGCCCGGGCAGAGGGGACGGACAGCGCGCTGCTCACGGACGGCCTGTTCTCCGTCTCCTCCAGGCACGCATGGCTGGAGACCGAGGCCCCTGCCGAAGAGGGGATTGTGAAGATAACTCTGTCTTCGCAGGATGCCCTGCCCGTCTGCGGCATCGCCATCTACCCCGGCGCAGAGTGCCTGGGCGACATCTCCTCCGTGGGCCTGCGCCTTGGGCAGAAAGCCTCCTCCGAAGAGTTCATCGTGGAGGAGGGCATGACGTCACCGCTGCTTCTGTATTTTGACACCTGTGAAACGGACACCATTGAAATCACCCTTTCCCTCCGCGAAGGGCAAAGCGTCACCAGGCTGTCGGAAATCAGCGTTTTGTCCGAAATGAACTAAAAGGAAAGGAACGATCACCATGAAAAGAACAGAATATCCGAGACCACAATTCGTCCGCAGGGACTGGCTCTGCCTGAACGGGACCTGGGACTTCGCTTTCGACGATGAAGGCCTGGCCGCCTCCCAGCACTGGGAGCTGGATTCCCATGGGCTGGACGGCAGGATAGAGGTGCCCTTCTGCTTTGAGAGCAGGCTCAGCGGCATCCAGGACACGTCCATCCATGACCGCGTCTTCTACAAAAGGCGCTTCAACATCCCCGGGGAATGGAGCGGGCGGCGGATACTCCTGCATTTCGAGGCCGTTGACTACGAGTGCACCGTATATGTGAACGGCGTTCCCTGCGCCCAGCACATCGGAGGGAACGCGGGCTTCTGCGCGGACATCACCGATTTCCTGAAAGGGGAGGGGGAGCAGACCATGGCCGTCTCCGTATACGATCCGGCCAGAGACGAGACCATCCCCCGGGGCAAGCAGTTCTGGGAGGAGAAAAGCGCGGGCATCTGGTACACCAGGACTACCGGCATCTGGCAGAGCGTCTGGCTGGAGCCGGTGGACGCCTGCCATATCTCCCATGTGAAGTTCACCCCGGACATCGACCATGATACGGTGACCCTGGAGGCGGAATTCTCCGCTTACGCGGAGGAGATGTACCTGGAGGCGGACATTTCCTTCCAGGGCGACCCTGTGTGCCGGGACCGCTATCTGGTCAACAACCGGAGCGTCTTCTGCCGCAGCATCCATCTGTCCAAGGACCATATATTCTACGGCGCCGCCCATGAGAAGGCGCGCCTGTGGAGCCCGGAGAACCCTGCCCTTTTCGACATCACCCTGCGCCTGGTCGTGGACGGGCGCACTGTGGATACGGCCGAGAGCTACTTCGGCATGCGCAAGATCCACACCAAGGACGGCATCACCTATCTGAACAACCAGCCCTACTACTTCAAGCTGGTGCTGGATCAGGGCTACTGGCGGGACGGCATCCTGACCGCGCCCTCGGACGAGGATTTCGCGGCGGACATCCGGATGATGAAGGAGATGGGCTTCAACGGCTGCAGGAAGCATCAGAAGGTGGAGGACGCCCGCTTCCTGTACCATGCCGACAGGATGGGCTTCCTGGTCTGGGGCGAGATGGCCTCCGCCTGCCTGTTCACGGACAAGGGCATCGCCTCCTATGCCAGGGAATGGTTCGAAATATTGCGGCGCGACTACAACCACCCCTCCATCGTGGCCTGGGTGCCCTTCAACGAGAGCTGGGCCATCCCCAATGTGGGCTTCTGCAAGCGCCAGCAGGACCAGACCATGGGGATGTACTATCTGTTGAAGAGTCTGGACCCCACAAGGCTGGTGGTGAACAACGACGGCTGGGAGATGACGAAGAGCGACATCTGCGCCATCCACAACTACGCCCACGGCTCCGGCGAGGAGCCCGGAAAACAGAGCTTCTTCCAGCGCACCATGGCGGAGAAGGACATCCTGCTCTCCTGCACCCATGCCGGGCGCAGCGTCTACGCCCAGGGCTATTCCTACGGCGGCGAGCCCATCCTCATCACGGAGTGCGGCGGCATCAATTACAACTCCGCGGAGGAGGGGAACTGGGGCTATACTTCGGCTCAGGACGAGTCGGATTTCCTGCGGCAGTACGAGCATGTCATCGGCAGCATCCTGGCGTCAGACCTGGTCTACGGCTTCTGCTACACCCAGCTCTCCGATGTGGAGCAGGAGACCAACGGCCTGCTCACCTATGACAGGGTGCCGAAATGCGATCCGGCCAGGATCCGGGAGATCAATTCCAGGTACAGGCATAATATCGCAGTTCGTTAAGCGGCTTTCCTGTCTCTCACAAAAACAGTCCGGAACTGCCGGGGGCAACATATGGCCTCCCGGAAGTTCCGGACTTTTGCAGCTTTCCTCAGACTTTTTCCGGACCGCCCTTCACATTGAAGCGAACCATATGGCTCCCCGAATATCCTCCAGCTCTCCGCCGCAGGGTTCACATAGGCCGGGAGCCCGGCATCCCGCTTCACGGATATTTCCAGAGCCTCCTCAGAAAACGGACCAGAACCGGCCTACCTCTCGTTGTCCGGCCTCCCCGCGTTCATGTCCGTATAGCAGTCCAGAAGCCCCACCGTCTCGTTGGCGGGACGGCCGTACATGTTGCAGCACTTATGGGAGACTTCCCCGGCGGCGCTCTTCTCCTCATCCATCTCCACGCTCATGCGGACTACGCCCATTTGGGTCTCCCTGTCCAGGTGATTCAATATTTCGTCTATCAGTTTCTCATTTTCCATACATCCATTCTATCCTCTCCCGGCTGACAGTGATGCTGCATTTGCATTTTTACCCTTGGCAAAAGCTCTCTTTGCCGTGGAAATACATCATTGCCATCCGCTCCATGCATCCTGTCCGGCCATGCTCCGCGGCTTCCCGGGGCCCACAGCCCCTCCCCTCACTGCAGATCCACATCCGTCCCCAGCCACCACCGGAGCACGTCCTGGATCTTCTCATCCCAGTATTTCCACTGATGGTCTCCAGCGGACTGCTCACAGGTCAGGTCATAGCCCAGGTTCTTCACATGCTCCCAGGCCCTCAAGTTCCCCTGGTACAGGAAATCCTCCGTCCCGCACCAGGCGTAGAGCCTGGGCAGCTCCTTCCCGCCGGACGCAAGCCTCTCCGCCAGCGCAAGCAGATCGTTGTCCGAGCCCTCCAGCGCCTGGGCCGAGCCAAATATCCCCCGGAAGAGGGCGACCCTGTCCGACTCCTCCACAGCGGCCTCCACGTTCCGTTTAAAATCGTCCACCATATCCAGGGCGCCGGACAGGGACGCCGCTGCCCCGAAGGTCCCGCCGGCTCCCAGCCCCAGCTTCCACGCCCCGTAGCCGCCCATGGACAGGCCCGCCGCCAGGGTGTCCTCCCTCTCCGCGGACATCTGGGGGAAGAATTCCCGACAGATTTTCGGCAGCTCCTGGGAGAGGAACGTCCAGTACCTCATGCCATATGTGGTGTCCGTGTAGAATCCCAGATGTGTCGTAGGCATCACCACGGCAATCCCCAGGCTGCTGACATAGCGCTCAATGGACGTCCTCCTCTGCCAGATGGTCTGGTCATCGCTCATGCCGTGGAGCAGGTACATGGTCTTGTACTTCCCCCGGGCCGCTCTCCCCTCCATGCCGATCTGCCCCTGGGTCTGCTGGGGCAGCAGCACGTCCATGTTCATGCTCATGCCCAGCACGTCCGAGAAAAAGTCTACATGCAATAAGGCCATTTCGTTCCCTCCTGTTTTCATTTATTTATGCTCTAAATATCAAATGCTCCTTTTCCATCATCCACATTGAATCCAGTACCGCCTATAAGCTTTTCTTAAGCTTTCATCGTAATAACTGTTTTCATATTTTCCGGAATTGGATTCTATGATTTTGATGGAACCGATATTATCCTCCCTGCAAGTTACCAAAACTTTTTCAAGCCCTATCTCTCTCGCCTTTTCCAATGCGCGCTTTAGCAGCATCTTCCCAAATCCCTTTTTTCGTTCGCCAGGTCTGATGAGATAGCCGATATTTCCGCCATGGTCGATCAACATGCCTTTCAATTTATGTCTTAATACAAAGCCTCCTATCAGCCTTTCATTATCAAATACGCCAAATGTTGTTTGAGGAGAATAATTAGGGCCAATCCGTTCCTGATGCTTCCATTTTTCTAATTTCATCAGGAACGCATCGTAATCTTCTATCCTCCCTATATCATCCATTCCCTCGAAATCTGCATCGTATTCCTTTATCTCTTGAATCATATCAAATAATCGCTCTCTGTCTTGTTCAGTGAACTCTCTCACAATAACCATAAAGCATCTCCTGATATTTCAGTCAAAAGCATCTGCGGAATCCTCTCACCTGACGCCTCATGCTTCTACGCCACAGGACATACGGCTCTCGAATTCCTCAACCGTCCGGGAAGCGGACGCCAGCTTCAGCCATCCCCGCAGGATTTCCAGATCCTTCTGGCCCAGAATCTTCTCCCGCAGCGCTTCCGGCACGGCCCCCACATCCCCCAGCAGATCCAGAATGGCCTCCGCTTTCCCTTCTGCCTTGCCTTCCTCGCGTTCCTCCTCGAACATCCTGACTATATTATACTTGAACGCCATGTCATCCTCTCCGTTCCCGGCCCAGCTCAGTATTTCCTCAACTACAGCCAACTTATCCCCGCAGACTGACAGCAAAATATACTTCACCCAGTTCCGGAACTCCTCCAGCTCCTGCCGCCCCAGGCCTTCCACCCTGCCGTATGCCCGGCGGATGGCCCCCGCCAGTTCCAGCTTCTTCCGGAACTTGTCACAGTACATGATATTGTCCAGCACCGTGTTGGTAGACAATATGTACTCTTCCTCCACCTGCGCCAAATCCACCAGATAATATTCCAGATTCAGTATATGGTTCCCGAAAATGTCCCCACCCCTCTGGTAATCCCGCAGATTCGTCACGGCCGTCCATCGCTCCTGCCCGTTGTAGAACACAATCGGCACCATGGCAGGCAGACGGAACCCGGCACGCTCCCTTGTATTCTTATCCGTATCCAGGAAATGCTTCACCAGCGTGTTCACCACGTACACCAATATGCGGAATATCATGGTATAATCAACGCTTGACTGCAGCTCCTGCAGGATGAAGACATATACTTCCTCCCCGTCAGGCATCCCCACTCTGTAGAGCAGATCCGCCTCTCTGCCCTCATAGTCCCGCTCCAGCATCTCCTTGTCGCAGAGGATGAGATCCGATGCCCTAAGCTCCAGCATCCAGTCCGCCCCGATATATTTCTTCAGAAAATGCAGGAATTCCTCCGGCCTTGACAGGCTCTTCTTGTACCCCTTGTCGTGGGGCATGCTTACGCCGGCATCCACCGGCTTTCCGTCCTTCGTCTTTTTCGCTTCGTCCATAAAGCCACCTTTCCTTTCCCGATGCATCCGGCAGGAAAGAGCCGCTTCTCCTTCCTGCCTTTGGTAGTTGCTTGTCACTTGGGATACAGGCTCCCGCCCGGCAAGAAGTTCGATACAGTTAGAAAAGACTTACCGTCTTCATGATGGATATAGAATCAGATTTCTTTGCCTACATCCAGAGTAACACGGCAGGAAAGGAATTGCAAGATTTTTTTCAATCGGATGTATCAGGCGGATGCGTCAGCGATAATACTGCTCCTGGGCATGCCACAGCGCAAAGTACCGCCCTCCGGAATCCCGCAGCAGCTCCTCATGGCTCCCCTCCTGCACCAGCCGTCCGCCGTCCAGCACCAGTATCCGGCCGCAGAACCTGCAGGAGGACATGCGGTGGGAGATGAAAATGGCCGTCCTGTTCTCCGAGATATGGTTCAGCTTCTCATAGACCTCATATTCCGCCTGAGGGTCCAAAGCGGCCGTGGGCTCATCCAGGATCAGTATCGGAGCCTGCCTGTACAGGGCCCTGGCTATGGCGATCTTCTGGGCCTCCCCGCCGGAGATTTCCACCCCCTGCGGATCAAAGTCCTTATAAAGAGAAGTCTCCAGGTCCATGCCCGCAAGCCGCGCCCCGAAACCGGCCTCCTCCAGCGCAGCCCTGGCCCTCTCCCCATCATAGATCCTGCTGCCCGCCAGATTCTGCCCCAGCCCGAAGGAGAACAACTGGAAATCCTGGAACACCACGCCGAACAGCTTCCGGCAGGCTTCCTGGTCCAGCTCCCGGATATCCTTTCCGTTCACCAGGATCTCCCCCCTATCCGGCTCATACAGCCCGCACAACAGCTTGATCATAGTGGTCTTGCCGCTGCCGTTCACGCCCACCACCGCCAGCTTTTCCCCGGGGTGTATGGCAAAGGACAGATTGTCCAGGGCCTTGCTCTCCGTGCCGGGATAGGTGAAGGAGACATTGCGGAACTCTATCTCCAGGGAATCCGCCGACCTGAGGGGTTCCTCCAGAACCGTCTTCCCCCCGCACAGTCCGCTTCCTCTTCCCGCAAGGTCTTCCGTCCATACGGAGGAATCCTTTCCGCAGTTCCTCCGGCCTTTGCGGCCCAATCTCCCCGGCAAGCCATCCTCCTTCGGCATATCCCCCATACCCTTCAGGCCTTCTTTCCTAACAGAGGAATCCTTTCCGCAGCTCTCTTTTCCCTTCCCCCGCACTCTCCCAATCAATCCGCTCTTCTCCTCCGGCTCCCCCATCCCCAGATACCGCAATATCAGCTCCAGCGCCTCCACATTGGAGTTCAGCAGCGTGATCTGGGCCGCAAACGTGGTAAAGCCCGATACGAACTGCCCGATGCCTCCCACATACTGCACGATGCTCCCCACCGGGAACAGCCCCGCCAGGGCCCGCATGCCCACCGTCAGGTAGATGGTCAGGTTCATGGCGAACCCCGCCAGAGAGCCCAGCCCGTTGTACCGGAATTCGATGCCCTTCAGCCTCTTCATAGGCTCCCTGCCGTCCCGGAGCAACTTCCCCATCTCGCTGCGGATCAGATCCCCCTGGCGGTAGAGCCGGATATCCTTCCCGGAATGATAGGTGTCGATATAATTTTCCAGATAATAGCTGTAGACCTGATTGATCGGCACCAGCCCTGCAAAGGCCGCGAAGACCTTCTTCGTGGAACGGGAAACCGTATACAAATTGACGCATATGTTCCCCAGAATCAACGCCGCCAGCCCAGCGGACGCCCAGGCCGAACAGAAGAATCCCGTCAGCATCCCCTCCCCCGGCCCGCACTGCACGAAGACCGCGCAGAAGATGGCAATGGCAAAGAGGATGGTAAAGACGCTCCGCACCACAGCCTTCACAGGATTCACCAGGTTCCACAGCCCCATCCCGTTCACATTCGCCATCTGCCGGATCCGCTCCCGCAGCGCCTGGACTTCATAGCGCTCCACCTCCTCATAGGGCAGCTCCATCATCCTGCTGTTCAGCTTCCAGTCATACTGGGCGAACAGCGCATTCTGCTTCATGTTCACCAGCCTCTCCGTCCAGGCGGCCAGCCCGCCGCAGACCAGGTTCAGCAAAGCCATGACGCACACGCCCTGGAGTAGGCGGACCATGCCCCAGCCCTCCAGGAGCCCGTTTATCAGCGCCGCCGACAGATAGATATTGATGAAAGGCGACAGCGCGTTCAGACAGGCCTGCAGGACGCAGCACGGCAGGAAACCGGGGGACAGCCCCTCAATAAGCCCGATTCCACCTGCAATTACCTTCATATTCTTCTTCATGCCCTCTCCTCCCCTCCTGCAGCCAAAAGCCTGCCGCCCGTCTTTCCCGAATACCCCCAAATCCCCCGCTCCGTCATGTATATCTTCTTCATATGCGCTCCGCCGTCCCTTCCTGCCCGTAATACCGGCTCTGCACCCGGAACATGGCGGCGTACTTCCCGTCCAGCGCCATGAGCTGCTCATGGCTCCCCCGCTCCACGATCCTCCCCTCCTCCAGCACTAGGATGGAATCGCAGAACCGGGTGCTGGCCAGCCTGTGGGAGATGAAGATTGCCGTCCGCCCGGCAGTGAGCTCACTGTATTTTTGATAAATCCCGCTCTCGGCAATCGGGTCCAAAGCCGCGGTGGGCTCATCCAGCACCACGATGCCGCCGTCCTTGTACAGGGCCCTGGCCAGAGCCAGCTTCTGCCTCTCCCCGCCGGACAGCTCGATGCCCTTCTCCTGAATCCCCTTCAGCAGCAGCGTGTTTTCCTTCTCCGGCAGGTTCTCCACCTTCTCCGCCAGCCCGCTCAGGGCAAGGGCCCGTTCCAGCCTATGCCGGTCTATCCGCCCCTCCTCCGCCAGGGCGATGTTCCTGGCGATGGTGGTGGGCATCAGGTAGATGTCCTGGAACACCACCGAGTACAGCCCGAAGTATTCGTCTATGTTATAGTCCCGGATGTCCGTGCCGTCCACCAGGATGCTGCCCCGGGTAGGCGCGTAGAGCCCGCACAGCAGCTTCACCAGCGTGGTCTTCCCGGCTCCGTTGGTCCCCACGATGGCCACCTTTTCCCCTTTCCCGATGGTGAAATCCAGGTCACCTATGGTATCCTGCCCCGCCCCGGGATAGCGAAAGCCCACATGCCGGAACCGGATTTCACAGGTTCCGGCGGGGAGGGGAGCCCCTTCCCCATGGTTGAAGCAGTCCGGCATCTCCAGGAACTGCCGGATGTCCTCCGCCGTGTAGCTGGAGGTCTTGATGGCCACCAGCCCGTTCATCATGGCGGATATCCATACCGAATACTGTGTCATGATGGTAAAATAAAAGATAAAGCCTGAAATCTCCATCCGCCCCGCAAAGAGCCGGTAAATCAGCATCCCGTAGGCCAGGCCGTCCCGCAGGAAGGCCAGGAGCAGGTAGGCCCAGTTAGCGCCCAGGCGCTTCCCCTCCTCCTTCCTGTACCAGCGCATCCTGTCGCCCAGAAATTCACGGTATAACGTCTCCATCCAGGGCGCCAACCCGAAAAGCCGGATGTCCTTGGCCGCCCGGCAGTCCCCCGCCCTGCTGTTCAGATAGCCCAGATGCCTGTCGTGCTCCGCCCATCGGCCCCGGTTGCGGTACTGCCACCGGGAGAAGCGCTGCCCCACCAGGAAATCCGCCACCCCCAGGACCAACAGCAGTGCCACTGCCCAGGGCATGAATCCGAACAAAAGCGCGGAATAGACCGCCAGGCCGAATACCGCGGAGAAGATATCCACCATCTGGCCAAACAACTGCTCTACACCGGACCTGTCGGACCACACAGCCTCCTTGGCCTTCTGGGCCAGCAACTGGCCTTCGGGATCCTCCACATTCTGGAAATCCGCGTCCATGTCCTTGTCCGCGATGCGCCCCAGATGCCCCAGCCGGACGAACATGGCGTCGTACTTCAGCCTGGCCGCCACATAATTGTCCGCCAGATTCAGCAACAGCAGAGCCCCGCTGTAAGACAGGATATACCAGAGCAGCGCTGCCTCCCTCGTCTGTCCCGGAACCAGAGACGTCATATACTTCGTCAGATAGGAGCCCAGCAGTGGGATCAGGATGCGAATCGGAACCCTGGCCGCCGCAGATAGCAGCATGCTTCTGTCCAACGCATAGGACTGCTTGATCAAAAACCAGATATTGCCCATCACCGTATGCTTTTCCCCATATCCGCCTCCTGTACGCACGCGTAAAATCGTAAGCCTGAGACCAGATTAGCGCAGATGCCCGCCGGAGGCAATATGCCGGGTGCAAGTGGTAGGCCTGGGCGCCTCACAGGTAAAAAACACGTCCCAAAAGGTCTTCGCCTATGTGGACATAGTCATCCATGTTTTGTTCACAAATCATTCAAAGAATTTTCAATTTATCATTATTGTTTAGACATTTCTTTTCTCTATACTATAACCATCAGCCACAGTTACTGTTTACTTAAAACTTTTTCATAATTATGCCAGAGGACTCAGGTTCTCTGGCATCCTCCTTTTTTATACGGCTTTCCGGCAGACAGGAGGCCGCGACAGCGAAATGGCGGCCAGGACAAAAATCAAGATTTCGTATGATATTGAACTCCACGAAAACATTAGTCCCACCAGCAATAATAAACAGACTGCTCCTCGTGGAATAGCTTTGAACTTGAAATCAACTCCCCATTATCCCCAATCAGAAAAGCCAACTGCGAAAAATCTGTTTCTTCTCCGATATCACTTGGAAATATGTCTTTTGGTTCATTAAAAATCTGCCTGATTTCGCCAGGCGATAATTTACTGAAAATAATCAAAGTATCTGCGGTTATAACCCTGTCTTTATCTTCCAATCCATAGACCTGCACAAAAACTTTTGCAGTTTTATCTTTGTTTATCAAATTTTCAATCGGGACAATATATTCACGCTTTCCCTCAAGACATTCACAACAGAAATCTGTAAAATCGTCTGTCGGATCCAGATAATCTTTATAGGAGAACCAATAATTATTTGTATAATCGCTATTCATTCTATCCGTTTTCAGTAATGTTAAAATAGCCCCTTTTTGTAGATTATTCATCCTGATACTCCTTATACCGCTTTCCATAGAGCGTGAAGTTATTATCCATTTTTTCCAAACTCTTAATTGTAACTTCTGAACAGTAGAACTCTATTTCGTTTTCTTCGTAATCACCAACCTCATACTTTGAATTATTTTCATATCCTCTTACAGCCATATCTTTAATATAAAATCCAGAAATCTGACCATTTCCTCGAAAACGCCAAAATTTCACATCCATAAATTCTATGAGAATTTTATAATTATCCGAACTAGTCATGCCCAATATCAAATTTGTGTGTTCTTCCCAAGAATCATTGTCTAATGTTGTTTCCCATTTCAAAAAGACAACTTTATCAAACATATTGAAATGGTTCATTTGAAAATCCGGAAAAACAGATTTAATTTTATCTAAATTCATCTGTACCCCACCTTTGCAGCTTTATAATTTTAATTATACAATGAATCCATCTTCTTATGTTCCCCAATCAGATTATGGATTGTTTTATTGTTTTCTTTTATCTGCTTCGACAGACATACCC
>OFGG01001185.1_pt1 | contig 18087 bp, 22 predicted proteins | sample 1521701 | NCBI WGS metagenome assembly OFGG01 (sample SAMEA3504081, study PRJEB24116) | mouse gut metagenome | biome: mouse gut; feature: mouse-associated habitat; material: faeces | place: Denmark | collected 2011
CCGACAGCAGCATACGCTCAATCTCCCTGCGCCGCCGGAATGCATGGTCTAACATCTTCTCACCCCCTCTCTCCGCTGTTTCTGATGTTAATTGTAGCTAAAGTAATATCCCCTCTATGGGGGCATTGCGGAAAAAATTTATAATTTTTTCCGCAATGTCGGAAAAGGCTGAAACCTTTTCCGTGAAGAATAGCAAGCACTGCCTGTGTTCCCTCACAGGCTGATTTTTTCCAATTTTCCAAAAGCGGAAACTTGAAAAAATGCTTGTAGGGGGAAGTTTCCCCCTAGCCCCCTCTGCGCTCAAAAATCAAAAAATTATCCTGCCGAAATTTTTAATTTTTTCACTTATTTTTCTGTACGAATATCCCCCGTAACGGGATAGAAGATTGTGTAAAATACTTTCATCAATCCATTGCAGAAAGGACGAAAAAATTGGCAAACAGAGAACGCAAAAACGAGTTAAAAATCTATCTAAGTGACGATGAGCAGTACATACTTGAACAGAAAGTAAAAATCTCCTGCATGAGGGATAAATCAACTTTCCTGCGCCGCTTAATTCTGTACGGTTTTGTCTATGACCTTGACTATTCCGAACTTCGGGAATACAACACCATGCTTGGCAGAATCAACAACAATCTGAACCAAATCGCAAAGCGCATGAACGCCACAGGCAACGTGTACTCCGCTGATGTAAAAGAAGTCAAAGAGCTGATGAAAAAAGTGTGGGATACACAAAAAGCCATGCTCTCAAAACAGCCATATATGAAACTGTAAACTGAAACAAAATACTCCTTAACCGCAATGCCATATCGGTCAAATTTCTTTCACAAATCTTCAATAGCAAAACCACAAAAAAATAAAAAATCAGACAAATTTTGCACCATAAAAAAGGTGTACCGCAGGTAAGTTTCAATCTTCCTTGCAGTACACCTTTGAGTGTGCAATATGCTGTTGTCTCTAATAATTTCTCTTATTCGATACTTATGTATTTTTTGTTTCATATTCATTGTGTACCTTTCTTCAATCTCAATGTAGCTAATATGCTCTTTCATGTAAAACGCAATGCAATTCTATCTAAAAAAGAATTGCATTGCATTTAAAACACATAATCTCTCTGTGATAAAAATAAAAGCCAACAAACTATGATTACTCACAAGTTTATTGGCTCTGCGTCTGTGCGTCTGGCTCTTTAATGACATTCATTTTTTTATTCTTTATGGCAATTAAACTTTCTTTCCTGCACTTAGGACAATACAACGGAAAATTTATTAAAATACTATCTTCTCTTATCCGAAGTCGTGTCTTATTGCCACACACAGGACAGTAAATCCATTCCTGTTCTTTCATTAACACATCTCCTTTACACCATGTCCGGATAATTTATATTTTTTTGCTATTCTGTGCTTTTAATAAATTCTTCCAGACAGATTTGCTTCTCATAAATTATCTTTGCATTTTCTGTACCAACATATCTATAATGCCACGGCTCATACTCAGCACCAGTAATATCCTCTTTTCCTTGCGGATAACGTAAAATAAAGCCATACTTGTATGCATTTTCTGCAAGCCATAGATATACTTCATCATTTGTAGATTGTGTCTTATCAGCATTGATATCAACAGCAATACCTAATTGATGTTCACTCGTTCCCGGAACCGCAACCCATTCTTTTGCAGCTCTTTCAGCCCTTGACCTGGAATATCCTTCATTCATATACCTTTGTATTCTTTCTTCAAGAATTTCTTGCTGTTCCTCCGCCGTCCTATACCCTTCCCTAACAGTAGGATATATTCCTTCTGCTCTCATCGCATCAAACATCTCCTGCAAATCGGGATATATCCTGCTGTCCACCTTTTGACCGTTTTCCAGTTCGGTAAGCGTAACACTATAATTCTCTGGTATCTCATTCCACCGATTTACAACGATCAAATTCCATTCTTCAGAAATGGGAATTGTATGATTTTTTACTGCCATCATTCCTATTTTCCAAAGCAAGAAAGGCAGTTCACTTCTTACCAGCATATTGCCTGCCACAAACAATATACAGAATATTGCAGCAATCTTTATTCTTCTGCGCCTTGTTTTTATTTTTAAATCACTACTTTTTGGCATTTTCTATACCTTAATCCTTCTTGACCATTTTCTTACGGCAAATGGCATACACACAATGCCAATCACCACAGGAACAATAATCATCAGATATGGTGACCAGATATATTTTCCAAAGATATGAAACGTATATGTACGGAAAATATCAGTCCCACTTCCCACTAATGGAATTAAACTTAGAGCTTTCTGCAATCCGTAGGGAAGATATGGATCGATTACCGTTGGAACATATATAACTGCAAGACTAAGAATCAATGCTGCTACATTACTTTTTACAGCCGAAGATATCAGCATGACAATTCCGGCAAAACCTACCATCCCAAGCAGTGTAAACGCCCATTCGTAAATTTCCGCCTGCAGCATATTCATAGGTGCAATCGCAGTAAGTTTAAATAGCTGAACCGGCATATCCCACCCTGTGGTTCCCATAAAGAAAAGCTGCGCCGCAATATCGCAAGCTGCAATCATTGCAAATAATTCCACTGTAAATACCAGACCGGTAACAACTTTAACAGAAGCAATTTTTTCCCAGCCGTTTTTGGTCGTTAATACTAACGGACTTGTATTCGTATGCCATTCTCCTGCAAACAGCGCAGACAAAACAATCGCAAGAAACAGCGCCACGTGAGCTGTCGTCATATCAATTGTAACACTTAAAAGCGTCTGCCAACCCTGTATCCATCCGTAAGGAAACGGTCTGTTTACCCTTTCATCTATTTTCAGTAAATATTCCTTTTCTTTTCCACTCTGATTATTATTTTCCAAAAATTTTTCAAGAGCCTGCTGCCTTCTTCCGTAAAAATCGGTCAATTTCTCCGGTTCAAAATAGTCGATACTTACCTTATAACTTCCGGGCTCATGAAGTTCGGGCCACAAATTGCTAAGCCAGTCATTGATTATCTCCCAATCAATTAAATCCCATGCCTTTTTACTGTCAGCCGCTTCCATCTGTTGGTAATCCCGCACGATTTGCTGCAAAGACTCATCAGTTAAATCTCCCCCGAAGGAGCGCGCATATTCCTGCCTGTCTCTTATGGCGTCATACCCGTCGAAATTTCTCGCAAAAGTAGATTTTGTGTAATCAACTTTGCTTCCAAAATTAAACCACTGGAGAGAAAGTATGCATCCGAATACCGCCAGATACATAAAGCACACAAAAACGCTGATTTTTGTACTTGTTTTCCGCCATAATTTTTTATGTTCCAATAAAAACAGTTCCATCATTACTACACTCCTTCCTGTTCTGTCGGGAAATAATACAGGTATAAATCCTCTAACGCAGCTTCACACGGAACAGCCGCCCCGTCCGGCTTAGTATCCGAGATAATGCGAAGCGCCACCTGCCCTCCCTCATGCCTTAAATTTGCAACCGTTGATTTCGCCTCCCATTTTCTCGCTTCATCCTGCGGTACTGTCAGCTCCCATACTTTTCCTTCCGCCTTTTTTATTAATTCGGGAACACTGCCCTGTAATACAAACTTCCCTTTTTTCATGAGCAGAACCTCATCTGCGATCGCCTCTATATCCGAAACAATGTGCGTAGATAATATAACAATTTTATCTCCCGCATAATCGGAAAGCAGATTGCGGAATCGCACCCGCTCTTTCGGATCTAATCCGGCAGTCGGCTCGTCTAGAATCAGAATATCCGGATTATTAAGTAATGCCTGCGCAATCCCTACCCTCTGCTTCATACCGCCGGAAAAAGTCTTTACTTTCTTATTAGCAAAATCGCCTAAACCTACTTCCTCCAATAATTCTCTTGCCCGTTTTTTAGCAATGTTCCTTGGTATCCCCTTAAGAGCAGAAATATACATCAAAAATTCTACTGCACTATAATTAGGATAATATCCAAAATCCTGCGGAAGATACCCTAATACATTTCTGTAATCTTCTCCCATAGAAATCACATCTTTCCCGTCCAGAAACACCTCTCCGGAAGTTGCTTCCAAAATAGCACACATCATCCGCATCAGTGTTGTCTTTCCTGCACCATTAGCTCCCAAAAGACCGTATACGCCCGGCTTTAAGGTTGCACTAACACAATCGACAGCTATTTTACTGCCATAATGCTTTGTTAATCTGTCAAGAGATAATTCCATACATTTTCCCTTCCCTTCTCATTGTTATAATAAAATAAATTTCTTTTATGAAAAACGCTGCAAAAAATAAAAAAGCAACAATCCATATACCAACAGCAGATGTGTCATACAGCCACGGCAGAGTTTTTGCCAGTATACCCCAACAAACGCAGGAACTAAGCGAAATAATCATACATATTTGCATATTTTCTTTTCTGCACAATCGAAGCAGGCGCAGCATACTGATCATACACACTAAATAGGGAACCATGCAGTATAAAATAATCTGTCCAATTTCCCTATAAGAATTTTGAAGATATACCTCAAAAGAAATGAAAAACGTCATACATATAAGATTTGCAGCTCCGGCTAAAATCAGCTTTGCCAATACTATTTGCGAACCGGAAGCCCTTGTAACAGCTTCAATCTCACTCATTCCATAATATTGGCATTTAAATATGGCCGGCATAATAGCCAATACAAACAGCGACATAAATGCAGGAATATAACTTGGATTGCCTGCTACAGTGTAAATCACCATGCATATAATAAATAACGCAACTACCTGTAATCCAAATATTGACACTCCTTCAAAACGAAAAATATCCGATAAATACTCCACAAACCCTATCCTTGGCTCTTCTTGCGATTGTTTTGCTAATTTCTGTTCCCGCATAATTTCAGTACATAATTTTACAGTTTCTTCCGACTTAGTATCACTAAGTTTCTCAAGTTCTGTTTCCTGCTGTAAATACTGCTTCAAATACTTTTTTAATTCTTTATCGCTCATTTTCCTGCTCCTTTCTCATAATTTTCAAAGCGTTTCTAACCCTGCTCTGTGCTGTTCTCATGTTACATCCCATTACTTTTGCAATTTCCCAAAACGAAAGTTCCTCTCCAAACCGTAAAATAACAGCTTCTCTTTGTTCTGGCGATAAAACATTTAAAAGATAATCTATTTCTGATTTATCCTCTATCCGATGTAGTTCATCACAGTCATCTCTGATTTCTTCTTCATTTTCTAAGAAACATTCTTTCATCTTCCGGTTTTCATCAATACATAAATGATTTGCTATTGTATATAAATATGCCTTAAATTTCCTTTTTTCTTTATATCCCGACAGATTCTTAAACAGTTTCAAAAAAGTTTCCTGCGTTAAATCTTCCGCTTTCTCCAGATTGAAACACTGTCTTTTACAATAATGTAAAACAGGCGTATAATAGCGTTTTATCAATTCCTCAGCCGCTTTTTCATCACCAAACCTTATCTGCTCCACTAACGCATCATCATTCACACGCTATCAACTCCTTTCTTGAAATATTCACGGATATAATCCGTTATATATATAATAACGAACCAATTTCCCCAAATGATTAAAACTCCTTTAAAATTTTTTGAAAACTACATCGTGGAAAAGTGCATAACTGCCTATTCCGTCATGGATAACTATATTCACAGCACATGGAAAAGCAAAGTGCAGCTTTCCCACGTCCTGCAAACATAGTTATCCACAACTCCATGAGATAGGCAGTTATACACTTTTCCACAATGCTACTACGCCTGCGGAATCCATCTCATTCATTCCTTTTTTATAACTTTTAGACATTATGTCCAAAAGTGAAAAGCCCTGCATATTATCCGTACACAGAGCCTTTCTAATCTTTTTTATCCTCTACATAGAGCGTTTTCTTTTCGTAAAACCATTTTATAGAGTTATACCTGCCTTTTGTGCGAAGTCGACTTTTCTCCCGATAATTGCCAATTGTTTTTCTTTTGAAAGGCGGCTGAATACTTCCCCATAGAGAATATCATCTAACTTCATTTCTTTTGCTGTCAGATATAGTGTTGTATTGAACCATTCCTGCCAAAGCGCATCAAACAATGCCCTGCTGTCCGTAAAGGTTGCATCTTCTTCAAATCCATGCGGCGGCTTATAATATTTCAATTCCACAAAACCATATCTGCCCGCATCAAGTACTACAATATTTTCCATCTCGTATAATTCCGCAAACGCATCAGCCACCTTTTGGCACTTTGTACGTTCTTCCTCTGTGATATAAACTTGTTTCTCCATATTACTTTACCTCGTTTCTTCTAAGATTTTACCATGTTTGTCCAATAAGGGCTATCTACATACATCGGATATTCGCTTTGCTCTTTTTCCCCATTTTTCACTTTACTCGCAATTTACACCTGTTACCGCTGTTGTAAAAAATGCCATGTTTCTACCTCTTTCTTTCTCAAAAATAATTTTGTCTGGTTTCTGAAAGAGTTTTTTCGTGTAAAATTCCCTGCCTTATGGTAAGATAAAGACAGGGCAATCCTTTAGGAAGAACCCTGCGGGCATCCGGCATATTCAGTTTGGCGATTGGCTATGCCGGACGCTTTGTTTTGTCCTTTCCCAAGTACATTCAAAACTCCGTTTCCGTAACTTTTGGACTTTTTGTCCAGAAGTCCTGTTGCTGGTTTACAAGTTCCCTATTCAGTTTTTTCCATATTCAGTTGTCATGCTTCAATCACGCCTGCATCCTCCACCTCATCAACGGTGTCATTGTCCCTGACTCTTGCTTTACACAGGTTCTTTACATATTTTTCGATGTCTAAGGCGTTCTTGTCATCAAAATCGGACAGAAGGCGGTACTGCTTGTGCTTTGTAATGTCAAACTTATTGGAGAAGAATGGTCTAACCCCTCTAAGCTGCATGATGCACTTCCCTCCGTCCATGACCGCAATCTCATCTTGGCTCATCAATTCTTTGCCACATTGTCAAGTGATGAATTGAATTTTTATCGAATAATATTGTCGAATTAAGGCTTTTGTGATAATCTCTATCTCAGACAGAACAATAACCATTGGGGAATTTTATATTATGAAGAAGCCAAAGCTAACGATAGAAGAACAAATTGAGGACATGAAAAGTAAGAACATAACCTTCCAATATGTTTCAGAAAAAGAAGCCGCTGATTTTTTAAGGCACAATAATTATTATTTTAAACTCAAGTCATATGGGAAAAATTATGAGAAATATCGAATCCCTGCAAAAGCCGGTCAATATGTGAACCTCGACTTTTCTTATTTGCAGGAACTGTCTACTCTGGATATGCATTTGCGTAAACTGATACTTTCTATGGCACTTGATATTGAACACGCTTTAAAAACAAAGATTTTGTTTGATTTAAGCAATAATGCTGATGAGGACGGATATTCGATTGTCCAGAAATATCTGGATACAGATTATACAAGACGGAAAGATTTGTATGATAAAATTGGCAATTCTGCCGCCAGCGACCTTATCAGGAAACGAAAGGAAGCGGATGACAGCTATGCCATGTGGGAAATTGTCGAAGTATTGTCTTTTGGAAAATTTATTGATTTATACCAGCTATATTATTCCATTTACAAATCTCCAGAAGATTACAGCAGTTTCCTCTGGTCTGTCAAATTTTTGCGGAATGCGGCTGCACATAACAACTGCCTGCTGAACAGCCTGAAAGCGCCTTATCATATCACAATCCACAAAACCAAAGAAATACAGACCGAGCTTGCTAAAATAAAAACCATATCACAAAACCAAAAAGAAAAATGGATGAGCAATCCCGTTATCCATGATTTTATCTGTTTAGTATATGTGTATGTCCGGCTCATTAAAAGCAAAGGTATGAAACAAAAGGGCATCAGCGAACTGAATGAACTGTTCACAAATCGGATGTCAAGACATAAAATATATTTTGAAAAGAACGATACTATCATGGAAAGCTACCGCTTTGTTTCAAAAACCATATCTTACCTTTGCAACAAATATCGAAAATAGATTGATTTTTGACAGAATGGTGGTATAATAGTCATTGACGAACAAAAAACAATGGTTTTTTAGCGGAAACGGTGCCCGCATTGTTTCCGTATTTTTTATTTTAATGAAATAGTTTCTGACAATGCATAACCTCCCACCATCAGGTGAGAGGTTATGAACTCATTTATTCCATTATTCCTGAATTTCTCCAACAAAGTTATAGATGATTTTGACTTCCTGATACTTCTGCCTGCCCTCTTTTCTGACTTCGCCTATCAGAATACGGTCAACAAGACGGTTCAGCACCGCTTCGTCCAGCTCCTTGATTGTGGCGTACTGCCGGATTTCCTTGATAAAAGATTTTACATCGTTTTCCTGTCCGTCAGACTGCCGCATCATCAGCGTAAGTTCCTGTCCCCGGCATTGATTCTGTTCCTGTTCTGTTTCCAAAGCCGCTGTCAGCTTCATAAAACGCTGCTCCGTCAATATGCCTTTTGACTTGTCGGTATAAAGGCTGAAAAACATATCATCAATCTCTTTATTTCTTGCCTCTATCTGTGCCAGTTCCTTTTTGATTTCTGAAATATCAGCAAGATAGCGGTGTTCCATGCGTCTGCTCAACCGCTGGTAGAACATATCAGCGTCTTTCAGTGCCATAGCGGACAGCTCCTGAATATCATTCAAAACAAGGTTATACAAATCCCTTGCTTCTATTTTGTGGCTGGTGCAGGCATTTTTCCCTAACCGATTGTAGGTCTGGCAGATATAATAGGCTTTGTCAATGGGTTCCCGTTCTTCCCCCGTAAACCGGTTTTTTCCGGTTCTTCCCACTTTTTCATAACGCACCTGCATGGATTTCCCACAGGTGGCACAGTAGACAATGCCATGAAAAAGATTGTAAAACGGACAATTATTGCCCTGCATGACCGGCGGTCTGCGGTCAATGATTTCCTGTACCCGTTCCCACTCCTGCGGTGAGATGATTGCTTCATGGCAGTTATCAATCACTTCCCAATCCTCTCTGGCAATAATGTCATAAGTGTTGGAACGGATACCTTTCTGGTGTGTTCGGCAGACTAAATGGGAGCCTTTGTAGAACGGGTTCCGCAGGATATGGTTAATTCTTGAACTGCCCCACGAATAGTAATTCACATCACAGTTCGTACCGCTTTTTACTCTTGTGATAGGGATTTTTTCTTCCATAAGCCGTTTTGCAATCCGCATACACCCCAGTCCGTCAAGGGCAAGGTCATAGATATGCCGGATAACCGGGGCGGTTTCCGGGTCTATAATCAGATGACCGTTATCCTCCGGGTCACGCATCAGACCAAGCGGCGGCTGTCCTCCCCCAAATTTCCCCTGTCTGGAGCGTGTCATACGCCCCGCCAGCACTTTCTTTGAAATGTCCCGGCTGTACATGTCATTCAGGATATTTTTAAACGGCGTAATATCCATTTCCTGCCTTGTCAGGCTGTCCACGCCGTCCGTGACCGCTATATACCTTACATTGTGTTTTGGGAAAAAGATTTCGATATAACTGCCGGCTTCAATATAATTCCTGCCAAGCCTTGAAAGGTCTTTGGTAATGACACAGCCGATTTTCCCGGCTTCAATGTCAGTTATCATCCGCTGGAAAGAGGGGCGGTTGAAGTTCCTCCCCGTATAACCGTCATCCACGTAATATTCATACTGGAACATCCCGTTTTTTTCAGCATATTCAGTAAGCATAAGTTTCTGGTTGCTGATACTCATGCTCTCGGTGTTCCCGCCATCCTCAAGGGACAGCCTGCAATAAAGGGCAGTTATTTTCTGATTTGGTTTTGATTTCCTGTTCATAGTGTTCTCCTTCTATGAACAGGGACATGACACTATTATAATACCATGCCCCTGCCCGTATTTCAACCTTTTTATGACGCTTTTTTATCCAGCCATTCTTCAAACTGTCTACATGTCTGCTTTTCAATCAGATGTTCAAAGGCTTCTTTCATGGTCTGCTTTCCGGCAAACTCACGCACCACAATAAACTGCACCTTATTGTTTCCTGTACTGTCTTTCTTCTTTTTTTCTGCCATAGGCATTTCCTCCCGAAAAAATATGCCCGACAAGGAAGAAGCTGCAACGAAGTCCGGCAACGGACGTAAAAAAATGCAGATTCCTGTTTTGTCAGGCAGTTATGGTTGTATCTGTTCCTGTTTTCTTTTTTTATTATTATTTGGTTGTTATGGTTGCCGGTACAGCAAATACCTTGCAAAATCAAGGAAATTTCCCCGACAACATGCCCTGCAACGAAGCATGAACCAGACCTGCAACCCGTTCCTATTTTTCAAAGACAAGCTCCATCTGACGGGCTTCTTCCTCTGTCAGTTCCGTAAAACCCTCTGTTCCATTCCCAAGCAGATTGTCAGTGCCGGTTGCACGTTCCCAGCCTTTCTGTCTGCCATATCCGGGAAAGCGTCTGGGATTCTTAAATGCCTGCCAGCCGGAAACAGAGTGGTTCATAATATCGTTGATTTCCCGGATTTCCCATTGCTTCGGTTCTTCAAAGGCATGGTTCAGAGCTTCTTTGTAAAGCTGTTTGGAGCAGACCATATTTCCCTTAAAATCATCCAGAAATTCCTGTATCATGCCAGCCTTTGTATCCTCTGGCATAAAAACAGCCTGATATTCTTTCAGATAGTCCTGCATGGCAGGGGAAAAAGAAAGGGAATAGTCCCCTCTCCGGTAAATATTCATTGCTTCCGCCCACATCTGCCCAATATATTCCCTTGAACCGGCTTCATCCGCAAGGATATGAACCTCTGCCTTGTCCGGCTCCACCATGACCGGCAGGAAACGCCGATTCCCGGTTCGGTCAAGAGGGAGAAAGTCTATGGTGTTGGATGTTCCCCCAAACACGCACTGACGCATACGGTCAGCCGGGTGCGTATCATAGGGAACTTTATAGACTTCCTTTGACCGGCTCAGAAAAGATTTGATTTCCTCTATGCTCTTTGCATTGGCGGTAGCAAGCATTTCCGACATTTCAATAATCCAGTGCCCCTGCAATTTGCGGTAAACATTGTCATCATCCAGCTTCTTCAAATCATCTGTAAACCAGTCATCTTTGGCTGCAAGCAGACGGAAAAAGGTGGATTTTCCGGCACCCTGACCGCCCACCAGACAGAGCATGACCTCAAATTTACATCCCGGCTCAAATACCCGGCGGATTGCACCCAGCATGAAAAGCCGCAAGGCTTCCCGACAGTAACCGCTTTCTTCCGCACCAAGAAAATGGGAAAGGGCGTGACTGATACGTTCTTTCCCGTCCCAGCAGAGGGAATTTAAGTAATCCCTTACCGGGTGGTAGCGGTTCTGGTCGGCGGTCAGCCGGATTGCCTTCTGGATATTTTTCTCACTGGTAAGACCGTAATTCTTTTCCAGATAGTACATGAAATAACATATATCAGTGTCCGTAAGGGCAGGGGAGTTCTTTACCCACCACAGTGGCTTTCCAACGTCCACACGCTCTGTCAGCAGGTTGTAGCGGACTGCATGGGACAATACCGGGTCATACTGAAAGACCGTCAGGCAGTTCCCAATCGTATTCTTCACATTCCCTTTATCGTTCAGCTCCAGCATATCCCGGACTTCTGCCACGCTCCCTGCCGGTTCGGTGTTCCCTGATGTCGGTAACATTGTTTCTTCCCCGGTTTCTGTTGATTTCTGATAATCGTTCTCCAAGTTTTCTGACCTCCTTTCCATGCTCCCGTACAATCCATTCTTTTTCTTCCGTATCCCCAAAGAGAAATATATCCAGAAGATACTCCACATAAGAAGTCCGCTGCAATGCTTCCACAAACAACGGATTCCATTCGGTATCTTCCGGCTTCGGAGCATATCTTTTTTTCCATTCATACAGGGAATGGAGATAGTCGCACAACACCCGGCAACAGTCCCTCTCTTCCTGTCTGGACTGCTTTTTCTGTGCCAGTTTTAGCTTTGCCCGGACAGATTCTTTCAGGGACGCTCTGCCTCTGCTGTCATAAGTGATGAAAAAATCATCTGCCAGTTTTTCAGCCGCTTCTTTCAAGCCAAGTCCGAACAGCCGGGCGGTAAAATCAATCACATCCCCGTCTGCTCCGCAGCCAAAGCAGTGAAAACGCTTATCCAGTTTCATGCTGGGATTTTTGTCATTGTGGAATGGACAGACCGCCATCCCATTTCTTCTGACCTTTATTCCGTAATGCTCCGCAGCCTGCCTTGTCGTGGCAGACTGCTTTACTGCTTCAAACACATTCAAATCAATACCTCCAAAATAAAAAGGCACTCATCATTCTCAATCGAAAATGGCAAGTGCCTGTTAAAGTTCCATATCCTGTTTTCTGTGTGGCAGCGTATTTCTCCTTTCCGCTTCAAGCCGGGCAATATCAGCCTGATTTTTATGCAGTTTATCAAGGATAGACGTTCTGGCTTTTTCCTTAATCTGCTCTGTATTTGCTTTCCTGACTTCCGGCTTCATCAGCGTAGCCTTAACCGCTGCCATTGCTGTCTGCATGGCTTTTGTGATTTTTGTAACCACACCGTCCAGACGGGCGGCAGCATATTCCCTTTCTTTTTGGGAAGCCTTACGCTCCGGGGAGAGTACCCATGCTTTGGACTGCTCCACCATTTTAATGTCCTGCCTGTGCGTTTCCACCCGGACAGTATCACTCACAACCTCCACCGCCTTATCATAGGCAATTTCGGAAACATCATCAATAAGGGATTCCACATCATCAATCTTCAAGGTCAATGCTTCCAGCTTTCCTTCTTTCTCCTGAATCGCTGCGTCCTGTTTTTCAATCCGGCTTTGCTGGAACTGCAACGCTTTTCGCTGCTGATACATCATATCGCTCTGTGATTGAATGGATTGTTTCTGGCTTTGAATAAGCGTTTTCTGGGACTCAATCTGACCGGACTGTTTCGCCATTTCTTCCTTTTGTTTCGCTAAGATGAAGTCCTGCTTTTCCAGATATTTGCGACCGCCGTATTCCGGTTCTTCCTCCAGATGAAGCCCATGCTTTTTACAAATATCAAAGAGCATAGTCCGGCAGGCAGCGTCAAAAGTCATTTTCCTGTTATTGTACCGGCTTGATTTTTTGTCCGGCTCCGGCAGTTCAAAGCCGAGGGCTTCCAGAGCCTTTTCCTGCTGTGGGCAAAGCTCCCCATACTGATTTTCACAGTCAAAAACATGGCGTTCATGGATATGGGGCGTACTTTCATCAATGTGCAGCGCCCAGTCCAGAATGTGGACATGGGAGCCGAAGCGTTGTTCAAATTCTGCAAAAAATTCCGTTGCAATCAGAAAGAGCGTTTCTGCTGGGGCGTGTTCCTCTATTTTCCCAATTTGCAGTAAACTTTCCTCTGGGCAGGTCTTTTTATTTTTAAGGATTTCGTCTGTTGTGCGGTTCCGTTCTGTGTGTCGGTTCTTTTCGTTCCGGGCGTTCTGCCCGATTGTATAATCCGTATAGCGGTTGCGGTAATAAAGCTGTTCGACTTCCTCAAAAGTGGAAGCCATTTCGATTTCATCACTGTTCTTTTCTGCAAGCCGGCGGTACCCGTTATAGCAGTCCCAATAGACATTTCTTTCCGCCCGTTCCCCGTCAATGTGTTCGCTGTGGCTCACATCAAAACTGCGGTCATTGTGCTTCGGATTGTAAACGCCATGCTTCCCGGCACGCCCGTTGTGTTTTGTCAATTTCAAACTGTTTCCCTCCGTTTCTTCAAGATTTTCCCCACAAGGGGAATGGCAGCGAAGCTGCATTTTGCTGTGCTTTTGCGTCAGGTAATAACCCAGTATGGAGTGTCGCAGGCAACACTCCTCTGGGCAAGGCTGCCGCCCTTGACCCGCACAGGGATGTTGCACTCCCTGTACCCTTGCACAAAGGGCTTGCCGCCCTCTGTACTCCCGCCCGAAGAAGCCGAACCTCGTAATTTTCCCGGTCGCTCGTTTTCCGCTTCTTCGATTTTTTCAGAACCTTCCGCTGGAAACTTCCGAAAAAAACAGACCGCTTTACTTTCCAGTAAAATGGTCTGTTTAAAAAGTTTACAAATATTCATTTACAAAGCATATCCTGTCATATGCTAAAGGATGAATTTATTTACTAATTTCATCAATGTCAAGAGAATATCCCATGACCTCTCCGACATCAGTAATTTTTCCTTTGACGATAACTGTATCTCCTATGGACATATCCATAATCGCAGTCTTTTGGTCATCATTTTTTATATAGCATTGAACACCCATAATTGCAAACTCATCATCGACAGGTGTAATAGAAATATATTTTCCACTGCTGTCAATTACGTTTAATCTTCCAGTCAACTCTACATATTGTTTCTCATATTTATCAGTTGCTTTCATAGCATTGGAGTTTAAATCATCCATAAGCTCAGAAACATTATAAGCGGTATAACTGATTTCTTCCTCTACTTCCTTTTGGCTTGAATCTTTGTTGTCCGCAACAGTATCATTTGTAGTTGTATTATTTTCCTTGCTTACAGTATTAGATGATTCATCTTTTCCCCCAGCACTGCCTATCGCTCCAATAACTATCAAAACTACAAGAACAATAAACCAAGGACGCTTATAAATTGGTTTTTTGTTTTTGCCCCCACATTTTGGACATACTTTTGCTCCTGTCGCAATTTCCTCGCCACAGTGTTTACATGTGACTAATTTAGGTTGCTTTGCCATTTTAGAAATTCCTCCTTAGATAAAGTGTACTTTTTCGCAACTAATTTGAAGAATGATTTTTCATCAAAATTTCTTGCTTTTTCGCAGATTTTTGGTATAATTATATACAATCGGTTAAATGAGCAGTAAATCGAAAAAGTACACTTTTCCGATTTATCGTATCTCCCCGAAAACCTAATCTTTTCCGAATTTCTTAGCCTTGTCATGAAACGTGCTTTCCGCCATGTTACAGGCTTTGGCGGCTTCTTTTTGTGTCAGTTTCTTATTTTTCCATGCCTTATGAACTTCATAGAAATTATCCGGCAATGGTTTTGGCGGTCTGCCGAATTTTACACCCCTTGCTTTTGCCGCCGCAATGCCCTCTGCCTGCCTTTGCCTGATGTTAAGGCGTTCATTCTCTGCCACATAGGATAGTAATGCCAGCACAATATCACTGATGAACGTTCCAAGCAGATTTTTCTCACGTCTGGTATCAAGCAGCGGCATATCAATCACAACAATATCTGCTCCCTTTTCCTTTGTGATAATACGCCACTGCTCATTCAAATCTGCGTAATTCCTGCCTAAACGGTCAATGGACTTTACAAACAGAACCGTATTTCCGTTCAGTTTCCGCAGCAACTTCTTATATTGTGGTCTGTCAAAATTTTTACCCGACAGCTTATCCATATAAATATTTTCCTTTGGTACACCCATTTCAAGAAGTGCAATCCGCTGTCTGTCCTCATTCTGTTCCCGGCTGCTGACACGCATATAGCCGAGATATTTCTTATCTTCCATGCAATCCTCCCGTTTTTTCTGTAAAACAAAAGTGCCCCATGCACTCCGACACAGGACACTTTCCAGAATGCCATGCACTCTGCAATATATTTTTTTGCTTCCCTGCAACGCTCAAAAGTACTATTTCACTGTACCCCTTATCTTTGTACCCTGCTTACAGGAAACGGTCAAAACATCAAGTCTGCACCCGATGTTTTAACCGTAAACCGCCCCGAAATCATGCTGTTTTTCTGTCCCCTGTCTGCAATGCCTGAAAACCATGCTGTTTCGCATATTCCCTTGCCGCTGTCCGGCGTTCCTCACTGTAAGGCGGTATCAGGCGGATAGACAGCCTTGACTTGTCCATGACATAAGTGACACCACCCTCCAAATTCTGACACTTCAACCGACACAGAGCAGGGTATTTTCTGCTATACTCCGCAAGCCTGCGTTTTAGGTCGGCATTATGTGTGTAAATGGTGGCTTCACTTTCTTTCTCATTGAAATTCACAATCGTTTCTTTCTCGTATTTAGACAGCTTTCCCATATAAATCCTCCCAATCTGTGCTTCTTTCCACAATGCGGATATACTTCTTTGCTTCAAAATATCTTTCCATTTCCAAGCGGAGATGACGGTAAAAGCAGGGATACCATTCTCCAACACTTTTGCTGTCCAGCTTTCTTGCCAGACACAGCACCCGACGTTTTACCTTTGTGTCCACTGTCAGGGCGGTAATCCATTTCAACCGGTGTATCGTGTTCTCAAGGTTTCCGCACCCGAAAGCGTATAAGATTTTCTTTTCTTCCATGTTTAACTTCATGTTCCTACCTCCATAAATTGTTTTTTTATTTCTGCCGTTTTACCTGCAATCCGTTCCTGCCCGGAATTATCCCAGCGTTTCTCGTTCCTTTGGTATGCTCCTGTCATGGCACTACTTCCCCGGGAACGGTATCACTTGCAGCCGGTCATTCTGTTTTCAATGTCCCTGTGATATTGAAATCTTAACAAAATAAACCGGCTTCCCCCGTATGTCCGAAAGGTCAGAAAAAATCCAAAAAAACGGAAATTTCCACGTTTTCGGAAATGCTCTGTGTTATAATGAATCTGACGCTGTTTTGGGAGGAGATAAGTGATGTATATTAAATTAACGCTTCAGGAAAAATTAAAGGATGAAAGAACCAGCCGCCACATGACACTTGCGGAACTTGAAAAAGCGACCGGCATAGCAAAAGCCACTCTGGGAAAATATGAATCCGACAACTGCACCGATATAAGTCCATTTAATCTGGCAAAACTGGCAGAATATTATGGTCTGTCTATGGATTACCTCATGGGGCTAACTGAAAATAAAAATCATCCAAACACTTCCCTGTATGAGCTGCATTTGGATGATTCCACAGTTGATTTATTAAAAAGCGGTGCAATGAACAACCGGCTTCTTTGTGAGCTTGTCTGCCACCCCGGATTTCTGCGTCTGATGACGGATATAGAAATCTGCATTGACCGGATTGCCGATATGCGTGTCCAAGACATGAATTTACTTCTGGAAAAAGCAAGGCAGTCCGTCATGGAACAGCACCAGACACCAGAAAATGACCTTTATATGCGTACTTTGGAGCTGGGGCAGGTCAGCGAGGAGATGTTTTTCAGTCATGTTATCCATGATGACCTTGACCGGATTGTAAAAGACCTCCGCACCCGGCATGAATCCGACAGGACAACTGCCGAACCGGAAACACCCGCAGCGGATTTTGCCAGAAATATTCCCGTAATACTGCTGGACGCCCTCATGCACAAAGGAACAGCCGACGAAAAGCGGGCGTTTACTATCTGTCGGGTATTCGGAATTGATTATATGAACCTCCCGGAAGATGACCGTATCGCCCTTGCACGTGTATTCAAAAAATCCCCCGTACTTCCGGCAGTCACCAGCCAGCGTGGGAAATCAAAGCTGTTGTCCCTGTTCGGAAAGAAAAAACCGAAAGAATGACACAAAAAAGCTACTGTTTCCGCCAAAGCGGTTCGTAGCTCTTTTGTAAGATTATTATATTTCCCATTCAATTTTCCGGCTGTAGAGCTGTTTTTTTACAAATAAAACCGCCATCCTTATACATAGACCAGTTCCGCATAAATAATTTCTTCTGCCCGGTTGCGGATGTTATTGCAACGCTGCACCCACTCCATTTGATTTGCTGCTTTCAGTTCTTCCGTCACACCCTCGGCAGCTTTCATCTGTTCCATGATAGTGTCAAGCCTTTCCTGTGCCTGTTCATTCAGGTCAGCAAGATACGTCCAGAGTTCCCCGGTCAGGATAAGATTGCTGTACCGGGCAGAGTGGCATTCTTTCAGATAAGTCCTGTGCAGGCTTCCGTATTTCCCGATAGGGCGGTTTTCCTCCGGCAGTTTCAGGTCAGGGATATAGTAATCTCCGACAAGGATATAATCAATGCCATTTTCGTGTATCCGTTTTGGTAATTGTTCCATTTTCAGACCTCCTGTATTCAATTTTTATCAGAATCCAGTTGGTCATGTCCCTGTTCATGTGAAATTCAAGGCAACTGAACTCTTCACAAACAAGTATGGCATATCTTTTCCGGTCTTTTGATAATTTAAACCGTAGGACTGCGACG
>OFGG01001188.1_pt1 | contig 18060 bp, 17 predicted proteins | sample 1521701 | NCBI WGS metagenome assembly OFGG01 (sample SAMEA3504081, study PRJEB24116) | mouse gut metagenome | biome: mouse gut; feature: mouse-associated habitat; material: faeces | place: Denmark | collected 2011
ACAGAGTTACCCACAATTCCATAAGATAGCCAGTTATACACATTCCCACAATGCCGACTACTACGGAATCCCTCTCTCTTTCATTCATTTAATTTGAGAGCAGAGCCATTATAGCATTTTTAATTTGCTCTCTAAAGGCGTTGAAATCTAATTCGTTATGAGAGAATATAGAATTTTCTTGTCTTAAAGTGTCAATTAAAACGCAACAAGCAAAAATTTTTTCACGAATTTCATTGTGTGTAATTCCGTTTTTTTCTAAAATTTCTATAATTTTAGAAAAGTATGTATTTTCAGAAGCAGAGAAATGGTGATTAACATCTTCATCATCTATTATCATCATTCTTAATTGAGCCAATGCACGACCGGAACTGGCATATATTTTAAGATATGCTGCTATCCAATCATCAACGAAATATGATAAATCGAAAGGAGATATTTTCCCCAACTCTTTAAGTAGACAGTCTGAAAGGCTGTCAAGATAGCTTTCAAATGCCTCAATGTATATTTCTTTCTTGTCCTTAAAGTAACTATAAACTGCTCCTGTTGAAACTTCTGCACGTTTTGCAATTTCAATAGTATTTGTTTTGTAATATCCTTTTTCGCAAAAAAGGTCAAATCCGGCAGTTAAAATTTTTTGTTTTTTTTCAATAGAACGTTTTTGGATAGGTTTTCTAACATCAGCCATATTCTCACCTCGTTTTTATTATAGGGACAGACTTAGAAAAGGTCAATAAAATATGAAGCATTATTCGCATATATTGACATAGTCGGAACGGACGCAGATCGGGGATTGTTTTTCGTGATTGGCTATGGTATAATTTTTTCACCATAGATTGGTAAATTAAGACTTGAAAGGATAATGGCATGAAAAAGAAATACGTCATCCCTATCAGTTTTATTCTCGTTGTGGCAGTAGGAATTATCAGCTTTTATCTGCTGACCCGACCTACAGTATTAGGTAATATAAGCAATGAGTATTCAAAGCAAGTCACCACATCATCTGACATTTCTTTCGTAGGAGAAGCAGGCAATAGGATAAAGTTTGTTTTTGAATCGTATGTTATCAGCGGAAATTTGGACATGACCTTGTACGATTCAGATGGTAATGCTGTTTATACCTTGGATAATGCAAAAGAGTTGGCGACCTATTTTATACTTGAACGTTCCACCACATATACATTGGTCGCTAAGTGTGATAACTTTGTCGGAACGTATAAAATCTTTGTGTATTTAGACAAAGCAAACACATCGACAGATTCCGGTTTATCGGTTCAATAAAAGTCCAAAACAGGGCGGCGGTGACAGGCATTGACTATCCCGCCGCTTTGTCTGTTATCGCTCCATATCCTGCGCCCTGTTCGGTTGCCGTTCCCGCTGTTCCTGCCGCAAGATACTGTAAACGCTCTTTCTGATTTTCTCCGCTTCGGTCAGCGGCTTTTTCCCCTTATATTGGAAATAAATGTCGACTTGCTCTAAATGTTTTTTCAGAGTGCTTAACCGCCGTTCAACAGGTTTCAGCTTGCCTTGAATATCCAGTTGTTCCCCTATCATAGTCTTGAATTTTTCATCAAGCCCCGTTATATCCATGATGTTGTTGGATTGCAGGAAATTCAACATTTTCGCCGCGTCCTTGATATTATATATTAAAATACCTTCGACAGGCTTTTACATATGTCTATACTACTTCAAAAGGTATCCTGCTATCATCCTTTTTATAATAAATCGTAAGCAGATACACTTCCGCATCATCCCTGACTGCGTAATAAATAATCCGATACCCGTTGGACTTCCCTGCCTTGGTATCTGTATTTGCTGACCTGACTTTGAAAGTATGCCCATCTGTCGAAATCCTTAATCCCGAAATTTCCGCTCCTATCAGGTTTCCTTTTTCCAATTCCTCAGTTATTGCTTTAATATCCGCGCCTATATGCGTGAATCCTTTTTCTTAATGTAATATTTCACATCTTTTTCAAACTGTTCAGTAGGTATAACTGTATACATTTATCTTTCTTCCTCTTTGCTCCATTTTTCAATATTCGCAAATAAATCATTTAAGGAACGCTTGGGAGTTTTGCCTTCACGCATATTCTTTACTTCCTTGCATGACTGCATAATAGATTCTGAAATTGTACAAGGTCTTTCCAAATTTGCTGCTACGCTCATTACTTGTTCCTCCTCCACTACTTTATTTTTTCCTGCTTTCTTGCACATATCATACCACCTTTTAATAATTCTGTATAGTTAGTATGATACTCTCCAAGCAAAAATATCTAAACGCATAATAAGTATTATATTTAACGCTAATGTGCCAAAAACTCATTAATCCAAAATCCATCCTTATTTCTACCCCGGCAGACTATCCTCGCCTCAAGTCGGAAGACTTGAGGCTACACACAGCGCCCCATACCCCACCTTCTCATTCGGATACACCCTCTCCCCACGAATCGGCTTCGCCCCCCGTCTTAAATACGCCTTCACCTTCTCCCCGTATAGAAATGGATCATTTCCCCTCACAATCCCCCATTCCATCATAAGTGCCGCACTTCCTGTGACAAAAGGCGTTGCAAAGGAAGTTCCTGACACCTGCACCAGGCTGCCGTTTGGTCCAATTGTTGCAATGCCGGTTCCCGGTGCCACAATATCAGGTTTCATATCCCTGACTACCAGCTTTTCCGTCATGGTTCCCGAAACAGGATAACCCCTGCCTGAAAAATCCGCATAAGCTTCTGACTCTGCATTGTACGCTCCAACAGTGATCACCTTGGAAGCTGTGGACGGTATCGTCAGTGTCTTTTCCGGCACCGGCGTAAAAAAACGGGTTCCTGCGTTCAGCACATTACTTGCCGGAAGATAAAAATCATACCCGCCTGTTATGGTCCGCACCGGTATCAACAAAAAGGTCCACACTCCCCGGTTTACATAACTATTCTCCGGAAGAAAGTCAAAATATACCTCCTGCTTCACAGAATACGGAGAAGGCTCTCCCATATATAAAAGGATCCGGGTATCCTCCATCACGAAGCTTCTGCTTCCGGTCTGCCGGTCGCTTAACCGCATCCGTTCTCCTCCCGGCGAGATCAGTTCTATATCTATCTGATCAGAGTAATCTTTCCATAACTGCACCCCAAACGCAAGCTGGTACTGATCCACACTCAGCTCGATCCGTTTAGACTCGGACGGATTTTCATTCATACCGAAGCTTCCTGCGCAGTGCCCCCCTGCCGCACCTTCATTCCCACTGCCCACACAGATTACTGTCCTTCCAATCTCCGCCGCATTATCCATAAAACGTTCCACTAAAGAAGTACCATCATGAGAGCCGTATGTGTTCCCAAAGCTCAGATTAATGGCAAGAGGCAGCTCAAGCTCTATTGCTTTGTTCACCGCATAGGTTATGGCGCGCATCAGCTCTGTGGTCTTAGGAAAGGAATTAGGCGCCGGATTTCCCATCTTGACGATCATCAATTCGCTTTCCGGCGCAACGCCCTGGTACTGCCCTTCCCCGATTTCCCCGCCTCCTGCGGCTATAGCTGCCACTGCCGTTCCATGCCCTGACGTGTCTGTGCTGGGCACGATGCGCTCCGGCATGTTGCTCTTTAACGCTGCATCAATCCGATATTTGGAAAACTCCACCCCTGTCTTGAAGCCTTCTGGCGGCGCCGCCATCTGCCCGAACTCCTCATATCCTTCCGGCAAAAGAGCGTCTACCCGTTCTGCCAAAAGCGTCTGATCCCACAAAAACTTGATTCGGGTATTGCCCTGCCGGTCACGAAATTCCATATTCTGAAAATCAATCCCCGAATCAATCACCGCGACTAACGTACCTCTCCCTGTCAAATTAGGCTCCCTGCTGGTAAGAGGCAGAATGCAGGATGCCTGCTTCCCGTAAAGCGTGGATGCAAAAAGCCGTTTAGGCTTTTCCACATATTCCACTTCATCTAGCTGCGTAAACACATCTATTAAATTTTCCGGTATGGTCACGATCGCATATCCGGCAATCAATTCTTCCACCTGGATCACGCTGCTTTGCAATCTTGCGATATCACCATGATATTTTACGATCAATTCCCATCTGTCCGTATCTTCGTCAAATCCCACTCCAAGCTGACGGGACTTTTGACGTTGTGCCTTATCTATCTCCAATGCCAGATTTAATAAATCTTCCAGTTTTTGGTTTGCCATTTCAAATTCCCCCTTTTTTTTAAATTTATGCCTGGAATACTCTGTCCTATTCGTTTCCATTAATTGACTGCAAACTTGAATTATGGTAAAATTTTTTTAAATATATTTGGGAGAACGCAACTATGGATAATCAATATATAAATAATAATCTGGCCGATTTTATGCTTTCTTTACTGAGTCTTCCTGAAAGTGAAGTATCCAAAATCATTAAATTTATGGATGAAATGCCTGGGGGCTTTTTCATTTACCACGCTGACGGTGACGAACAGATTATCTATGCCAATGCTGCTCTGCTTAGAATTTTCCAGTGCAGCACCATGGATGAATTTAAGGAACTTACCGGCAACTCTTTTCGGGGCATGGTACATCACGATGATCTGGAAGCGGTAGAAAGAAGCATCAAAGAACAAATTTCCAACAGCCAATATAACCTGGACTATGTTGAATACCGCATTGTCCGTAAAGACGGAACCATCCGCTGGCTGGAAGACTATGGGCACTTTATCCACAGTGAATCAGCCGGTGATGTTTTCTATGTTTTTGTTGGGGATGCTACCGAAAAAAAGAACCAGCAAAAACTGATCAGCCAGGAATATTTACGTCGTCTTGAGGTAATCAAAGGCCTCAGCGTAAACTATGAATCCATCCTTTATGTTGACTTGGAAAAAGACGAAGTTCTTCCTTACCGATTAAGCGCACGCACGAAAAAGCAGTTCGGCAGAGAACTCCGTGCACGAAAATATCTGGATTTTATCACAAGCTACATCAATACCTGGGTCCACCCGGAAGACCGCCAAACGCTCTCTCAATCCGTTTCTCTTCCTTATATCCGGGCAAAGCTGCTGCGTGCAAAGTCATATTCCATAAACTATCGGATTTTGACTGGCGAGGAATCCACTTATTTGCAGCTTCGTATTGTAAACGTCAGCAACGGTCGGCATATCTCCCAGATTATCATGGGATACCGCGGGATAGACGAGGATATACAGAGGGAAATGGAGCAAAAGAAAATGTTAGAAGAAGCGTTGCACAGCGCTAACCTGGCCATTGCTGCCAAGCAGACCTTCCTCTCAAATATATCCCATGATATGCGGACTCCCTTAAATGCCATTTTAGGATATACCGCTCTTGCGAAAGAATACATCAGCGATACCAATGCTGTCCTTGATTATCTGTCCAAGATAGATACGTCAGGCAGACAGCTTTTGGACTTTATCGAAAAGGTTCTGGATGTCACATGGACAGAATCCAACGACACTCGGATTTCCGAGACCGAGTGCAGCCTTACCGCCATTATACAGGATATCTACAATTCCTTCCGCCAAAAGGCAGAAGATAAAAATATCCATTTTTCCACTGATACATCAGCTTTGATCCATTATGATGTATACGGGGATCCTGAAAAGATCTCCCATCTTTTAAGAAATCTTGTCAGCAACGCGATCAACTTTACAAATCCGGACGGGATAGTAAGTATTACTGCCACGGAAACCAAAAACCTGGCAAGCAGTTATGCCACTTTTCAGTTTATCATAAAGGATAACGGCATTGGTATCAGCAAAGACTTCCAGGAAAACTTATTCGAACCCTTTGAAAGAGAAAAAAATACTACCATCAGCGGAATCTCCGGATCCGGTCTTGGTCTTGCCATTGCCAAAAATCTTGTGGATTTGATGGGGGGAAGCATCCATGTAGACAGTACTGTGGGCTGTGGAAGCACCTTTACCGTCACCTTGCGGCTGCCCATACAAGACCAGCCTCTTTCCGCTGACAGTGCTACGGAGGATATCCTGACACAGTTGCTTAACCAAAAGATTCTATTAGTGGAAGATAATGAAATCAATCTTGAAATTGAAACAGAACTGCTTTCGGGACTTGGCCTTATTATAGATACCGCAGAAAACGGAAAGGACGCGATTGAAAAAGTGGCAAGCTCTACTCCAAATGAATATTCTCTTATTTTAATGGACATCCAAATGCCCATCATGGATGGGTGGCAGGCAGCAAAAGCAATTCGGGAACTGGACAATCCGGCTCTGGCCCGTATCCCCATTATCGCCTTGTCTGCTAATGCATTTGAAAGCGATAAGCGCGCATCCATTGAAAGCGGTATGAATGCACACCTGCCCAAGCCCCTTGATATCCCATACCTGTTAGAAACTGTTGCCAAAATTCTGCAGGTTCCCAAAAAATAATCCCAGTCATGGGAAAGAGAGGTTTTTTATGATTCCATTTCCTTTGGATGTACATACCCATACTGTCTCTAGCGGCCATCATACAACAGACACCGTAACAGACATGGCAAAAACCGCGAAAGAGAAAGGCCTGACTCTTCTTGGCATCAGCGAGCATGGACCTGCACTTCCCCACTCCTGTACTCTTTCTTATTTTCGCAGCCTTCCTTTGGCCCCCTCTGTGCGGATGGGTATCCGAATATTGTATGGTTCGGAAGTAAATATTGTCGATCTTCAGGGAAAACTGGATCTTCCGGATTCCGTCATGACACAACTTGACTACTGTCTTGCCGGAATGCATTTACCCTGCCTTTCCCCCGGAACCACAGACGAAAACACAAATGCCTATATTCAGGCAATGAAAAACCCCTACATCCGTATCCTTGCCCATACGGACGATCCGAAATTTCCTGTGGACTACCATCGTCTTATACCGGCCGCCATGGAACATCATGTGATCCTGGAGTTAAATAACAATTCACTTGCACCTGACGGTTACCGTGGCAGCGCCAAAGAAAACAGCCGGCAGATTCTTACTTTATGCAAACGGTATCATTATCCGATACTGTTATCAAGTGACAGCCACGGACACGAAAATATTGGTAACTTCCAGTATGCTTTGAAACTGATAGAAGAAACAAATTTTCCTATGGAACTGATCCTCAATTCTTCCGTAACTGATTTCCTCAGCTTTCTTAAAAAATAAATGCCTGGCAGGGAAAATAATCATTTTAAATGCAAAAATGCGCAGGAATCAAATTCCTGCGCATTCATACTGTTAGACTTATTAAATGGATCAATACTTGTCAAATCCATCACCAAGAGAAATTACCTGCTCATTGGCATTACTGGATGACTGACCCTGGTAAGAGCTTTTGTAAGAGGAGCTTCCATTACCCAGATTGTAGATGGAAAGCAGTTCTCTCATTCTGGATGCCTGATTAGATAATTCTTCACTTGCTGCCGCACACTGTTCACTGGTAGCAGAGTTTGTCTGTACTACCTGAGATACCTGTGTGATTGCCTGCTCGATCTGAGCCACCGCAGTTGCCTGATAATTAGAGGACTCTGCAATACCGTTGATGATAACTTCACTTTCCTGAACAACTCTGGAGATTTCTTCCATAGCCTTTGCAGTTTCATCTGCAATCTTAGAACCTGCGTTCACTCTTTCAATAGATTCCTCAATCAGTTCTGCTGTTTCACCGGATGCCGCCGCACTCTTAGCTGCCAGACTTCTTACTTCCTCCGCAACTACCGCAAAGCCCTTTCCTGCCTCACCTGCTCTAGCTGCTTCAACTGCCGCATTCAAAGCAAGAATATTGGTCTGGAATGCAATGTCGTCAATTGTCTTAATGATCTTGGAAATGCTCTCTGAGGACTTATTGATATCCTGCATAGCAACCATCATATCCTGCATCTGCTTGTTGCCTTTTTGCACATCTGCAATTGCGCGTGCTACGAGACCTGCAGCAGAGTTTGCTTCTTCTGCATTTCCTTTTGTCTTTTCTGCAATTTCATCAATAGATGCTGTAATCTGCTGGATTGCACTTGCCTGCTGGGTAGAGCCCTGTGCCAATGCCTGGCTTGCGCTTGCTACCTGTGAAGAACTTACTGTAACCTGGGAACCTGCATCGCTGATATTGGTCAGCGCATTGAGGTTATCCTCTACCAGTTTCTTAAGGGCATTACCCATAACATCTTCGTTGGACTTCACATCCACCTGAATCGTCAAGTTCCCCTGAGATACTTCTTCCGCAATCTGAGCCTGACGCTTAATATTGTCAATTACTTCCCTATAGCTGTCAACCAACTCACCGAACTCGTCATTATTATACTTAACAAGCTCAATGTCTACCTTACCCATTGCAATATCACGAGCTGCATCTGATAACTGCGATACAGACTTAGCAATAATCTTGATCAAAGAAAACGCAATAAGAAGGGAAATTACTACAGAAAATATGATCATCGCAAAGCTTACAATATTAGATATATCAGCCGTTCTCTGGATCAGTTCCATAGATTCTGTTTTGGAACTGGTAATCGTTTCAAGCAGAATCTGCGATTTTTCCGCATCCGCACCGATTTCTTCCATCGTTTTCTGAACGGTTACAAATTCTTCTTCCTGCATTTTGTTGACAGAATTTGTGATTCTGCGCACGGAAGACATTCCTACCAATACGTTAATAATCGTAAGTACAATAGGAATCATAAAGCCTACAATCATTTTTGTTTTCATCTTCATGTCTTTCATAACTATACCTCTCCTTCTTCATCCACATTGATGTCCTTTGCCGATTCGGAAACTGACTTTTCATCATTCAACAATTTTTCCGGATCCAGCAGTAATTTTACGGAATTATCCACTTTGCCAATCCCATAAACATATTTATTTTGTTCCTTGTCCGCATGACCTATTTTAGGCGGCGGAAGTATGTTCTCTTCGTTGATCTCAACTACCTCGGCAATCTCTTCAACGATCAGTCCGACCACTGATGACTTTACGTTAATGACAATGATGCAGGTCCTGTCATTATACTCCAATGGCTCTTGTTTAAACCGGAGCCTGACATCAATAACAGGAACCACTTTTCCTCTTAAATTGATAAGCCCCTTAATGTAATCTTCCGTTTCAGGGATTGCTGTAATTTCCTGCATCTGGATAATTTCATTTACGTATTGGATTGCAAGACCAAAATTTTCATTCCCGGATTTGAAGGTCATGTATTTACCTTTTTCGTTGCTGTCATCATCCGGTTTTGCATCTGGCGGCAGTCCTTTTAATTCGCTCATTCCATCCATATCGCTACCATTCCTTTCTATTATTTTATTCCATTAATCCCGTCGCATCCAAAATTAATGCAATACTTCCATCACCGAGCTGCGTACAGCCTGACAATCCTTTCACCTTTTTAATATAGGAAGGAATTGGCTTAACAACAATCTCCTGTTCTCCGATCAGTTTATCAACCAACAGGCAGATCCTCTGGTTCTCCACTTCCAGAATCAGCATTACGCCGTCCTCAACGGATTCACAATATTCATCCAGATCGTACCATCTTCCAAGCCGGAGTACCGGATAGCATTCCCCTCGGATCATGATGTATTCATCCCCGTTAGGTTCATAAATCATCATATCTTCTTTAACCCGGACAAACTCTTTGATCACGCCTGTCTCTAATACAAAGGAGGATTTTCCGGTTTCCATCACAATACCGTCAATGATCGCAAGGGTAAGCGGAATCTTAAGGCTCATGGTACTTCCCATCCCCGGTGTACTGTCAATGTCTAACGTACCACCGATAGACTGGATATTCTGTACTACCACGTCCATACCAACCCCCCGGCCCGAAATCTCGGTAACCTGCTCGTTGGTAGAAAATCCGGGTAATGTGATCAGCTGATAAACTTCTTTATCCGTATATGCCGAATCAGGTTTGTTTTCATCCAAAATCCCCTGCTTCCTTGCTTTGGCCAAAATCTTTTCCCGATCCAAGCCTGCACCGTCATCCGTAACAGAAATCCATACCTTTCCGGATTCTGTCTTTGCGGAGAGGACAACCTTTCCTTTTTCACTCTTTCCGCGCGCTATACGGTCCGCCTTTTCCTCTATACCGTGATCTACAGAATTTCTTACAATATGCATAATCGGGTCAGAAATTTTTTCGATGATATTCTTATCTACTTCCGTCTGTTCGCCTACCATCTCAAACTCAATATCTTTCCCTAACTTCCTGGATACATCAAACACGATACGGTTCATCTTCTGGAAAGTGTTCGTCAGTGAAACCATTCGCATCGACATGATCACATCCTGCAAATCCGTAGAAATCTTCGATAACTGGGCAGCCGCCTTGTTGAAGCGGTCCAAATTAAGTCCGGGTACTTTCAAGTCAGGGTTCTGGAGTACAACCGATTCAGAAATGACCAGCTCACCGATCAGATCCATCAACTGATCCATCTTGTTGACATTGACGCTGATAAACGCTGCCTTTTCCCCTTTATTCTTATCTCTTGCCAGCTTCTTCTGCTTACCAGGCTCCTTGGACTTAATGACGAAATCACCTGGTGCAATCTTCCCCTTATCGGATTTTCCTGCTTCACTGGCATCTTCCTTTTTCTCAGATCCTGCTTTTTGCTGTGCCCGTGAATCAATCTCTTCCACGCTGGAATCCAAGTCAATCGCTTCACTGCCATGTTCGCCAAAATCAAAGCCCTGTAAGAACTCTTCCGCCTTACATTCAAAAACGTCAACCTGCTTTACGTCATATCCAACACCGATGATATCACGGATTTCCTCTTCCGTGCACTGTGCCTGGAGCAGGAGCCTGAATCCTTCCGCAATGATCACCTCTGATGCTTTTTCATCCGCAATGATATCCTCCGGCGAATACAAAAGATCCTCTGCAATCTCCTTCAATGCATATACGATTTTGTATGCATGGACATTTGCCATTTCCGTCTCCGGGAAGAAGGAAATATAAATCTTATAAAACCTGCTGTCACTGGTTGCAACCGGGGCAATATAAAACTGCTTCGGCTCCTCATGAACATTCGCCGGCGGTTCCTCCTTGCCCTCCCCGGATCCTCCGTTTTGGATTGTCTCCAAAAATTTGTCGAGTTCTTTGATGATTCCGCTGGAATCACCGTCGGCCGGATCACCGTTACGGATTTTCTCCAATTCACTGGAAATGAAATCCTCAACCTCCAGCACATGCTCTACCAGTTCCAGATGCGGCACATTTTCGGGATGGGATTCTCTTAAAAAATAGAAAATATCCTCGAGCTTATGTGATACTGCTGTTATATTATCAAACATCATGATACCGGAAGAGCCTTTGATTGTATGCATGGTCCTGAATATCTCATTGATACTGTCTTCATCAAAACACTCTGCATCTTTTTGTTCCAGAACTCTCTCCTGAAGCTGTTCCAGCAACTGCTCGTTCTCAAACAAATACATATCAAGCATGCCGTCTGTGCTAAATTCCTCAGCCATATTCTTCTCCTTTCCTGTATTCTTATTTTCTTTTGTCAGATCAGATTAAGCTTCTTAAGAGCCTGCTCAAATCTTTCCTGATCAATGGGTTTCCCTGAATAGATAGTACAGCCCAATTCAAAAGCCATTTTAACATTTCTTTCTTCATTTAAAGCAGTGGTCATGATAACCTTTACCGCTTTATCCTCTGGGATATTTCTTTCTTTCTCCAGATTTCGAATGCCTACAAGCGACTGATATCCGTCCATGACCGGCATCATAATGTCAAGACATACCAGATCATAAGGCTCTCCGTCTTCCAAAGCCATCATAAATGCATCCACCGCCTCCATTCCGTCCACAGTCACATCGCATTCACCGTACTTTGACAGAAAGTTCATCATAAACTTCCTTGTTGCAAAATCATCTTCTGCCAGCAGAATCTTCATACCCTTTCTCCTTTACATTTTATTTAGCAATGCATATGTTCTTTTTGCAATATCGCCTAACTTATCCTGATACTGCACTGCACCCAAATCATAAGCAACCTTGGGCATTCCATAAACCACACAGGTGGATTCATCCTGCCCGATTGTCCTTGCACCGGCCTTTCTCATATTTAAAAGCCCTTTTGCACCGTCACCGCCCATGCCGGTCAAAATGATTCCGACAGCATCGGCTTTTGCGACCTGCGCAACAGAATCAAATAGAACATCTACTGACGGGCAATGGCCGTTCACCTTAGGCCCTGCCTTTACCTCAACCTGATAAGCGTTGTTTACCTTAACGATCCTCATATGCCTGTCACCTCCTGGCGCAATCAGCATATGTCCGGGTAACACCCTGTCCCCGGTCTCTGCCTCCTTTACCTGGATACGGCACTGGTCATTAAGCCTTTTTGCGTACATTTCCGTAAATTTAGGAGGCATATGCTGTACACAGACAATCCCCGGAATATCCGTTCCGTAGTCTTTTACAACAGAAAATATTGCTTCTGTTCCGCCTGTGGACGCCCCGATCGCAACGATCAGATTATTTCTGATGGGAGCTAAGTGCTGTTGCTGATCCTGCTGCATGAGCACCGTCTTTTTGATGCTGCTGATCCTTGCGGTGGACGCAATCTTCAGCTTGACTAAAAGTTCATTTCTAATAAAATCTTCAAGCTGCGACCTGCTGGATACTGCTGGCTTTACAACAAAATCCACAGCCCCCGCATTCATTGCATCAAATACCTTGTCACTTAAAGAGCTGATCACTACCACCGGAAGAGGATACTGTGGTATCAACCTTTTTAAGAAATCAATCCCGCTCATCCTCGGCAATTCCACATCCAGCGTCATGACATCCGGGTGATGTTTGAGGATAAGGTCTCTTGCTTCAAAAGGGTCCCTTGCCGTTGCAACAATCTGTATTGCCGGATCCTTGCCCAAATTCTGAACTAACAACTCCCTAAATACAATAGAGTCTTCTACAATTAAAACCTTGATTGGCATCATACCTTAAACATTCCCTTCTCTCTTTCGGAAAATTGACGGCTGGACAATTTGAAAAGGTGTTGTGCCCCTGTCAATTGTTTCTGTCGTTCCTATAAACAGATAGCCGCCCGGAACTAGAGAATTATACACCTTTTGGACCACTTCCTGTTTTGTCGGTTCATCAAAATATATCATTACATTACGTAAAAATACAACATGCATTTTTTTCTTAAACGGAAAAGGATCCATCAAATTAAACTGCCGGAAGATCACTTCCTTCTTTAATTCGTCTTTTACCTGGAACTGACCTCCGGGAATCGACTTGAAAAAATGCCTTCTCCACTGTTCGGGAATTTTCTTCATCTGCTCTGCACTGTAGATTCCTGCCATCGCCTGCTTAAGCGCCTTCGTGGAAATGTCCGTGGCAAGCACTTTTGTATCCCACTTCTCCTTTTCTACGCCGAAGAAATCTGCCAAAACCATGGCAATCATGTAAGGTTCTTCACCGGTAGAGGACGCACCGCACCAGATGTGCAGATCCTTACTTCTTCCTTCTTTTTCCCTAAGCCAGGGAAGCACCGTTCCCTTAAAGAAATCAAAATGCTCAAATTCCCTCATAAAATAAGTATGGTTCGTTGTCAGGAAATTGACCAGCATCCTTTCTTCGTTTCCGCTTTTGTCACTCTCTACCGCATTCATAAATTCATGAAAACTTTTCCAGTTCCGCCTCTTGATATAATTCTCCAGACGCCCATTTACAATGACCTTTTTTTGACTTAGGTCAATGCCATACCGCTGCTTCATGTGCTCTGAGATTCGTTTAAATTCCTCATCTGTAATCAAGCTTCATTCCTCCCGTCAAAAAACTATATATTTATCAGCATAATTGACGTGATATTTTACAAAATATTTCATAAATCATGGGATTGAATTTGATACTTGCTTCCCCGCCCATTACTTCTAGGGCTTCTTCCCTGGAAAGCGCCCCGCAGCTAGTCAGGGTACAATATTTTCCCGCAACTGATACAATCTGTGCAGCAAGAGGAATCTGCTCCCCTCTCAGCCTGTCTGGATACCCGCTTCCATCCCAGTTCTCATGATGATATTTCGCTATATCAACAGCCGTGCTGATAAAATCATTATAATCTGTATTGACATGCAAATCCATTAACAGCTTCGCCCCAATACACGTATGGTTTCGGAGGACTGTCTCCTCCTCTTTCGTCAGCTCTCCCTTTTTTTGTAACACATCGTTAGGCACCCCAATATTTCCAATATCACAAAGCGGGGCTGCAAGTTCTATCATATCTATAAACGAATCGGAAACCTGATTCTCAAAAAATGGTGATAATTGCATTCCCTGCGCCAATATCCTGCAATTCCTTCCCATCCGGTCTATGTATCCCTTTTCGTAGTCAGAATTCTGTGCCGCAATATTGGCCATGGCATACAGGATATTTTTCTTTTCCTGTTCCATCTGTTTCAGCTGCTCTTTCACTGAAATCTGGAGCCGTCTGTTCATCTCTAACAGTTCGCGTTTTGCCTCGTAAAGTCTTAAGTGAACCCCAACCCGGGCCTTGACCACCTCAGGGATAAAAGGCTTCGTGATATAATCCTCTCCCCCTAAAGTCAATCCCTCTACAATATCCTGCGGTTCATCATATGCCGAAATAAAAATAACAGGAACATTCCGTGTTTCTTTCTTTCTTTTTAAAATCTTGCAAAGCTCATATCCATTCATTCCCGGCATAGAGATATCTGTCAGAATCAATTCCGGGCACTGCCTGCCTATCACTTCCAAGGCTTCTTCACCACTTTCAGCTAAAAGCGGCTCCCCACCCATATCCTTGATCATCTCTTCCAAGATTTCCCGGTTCATCTCCAGGTCATCCACTATCAGAATTTTTGCTTTGCTTATGTCCCTGTCTTTTTCAGACATATAACAATCTCCCTTCAATTCAAAGGAACTCATTTATACTTTCAAAAGCTGTACATACTTTCTCATAATCTTCCTTCTGGATCGCCATCTTCAGCCTTAAGGCAATACGCTTTACCTCCGGCGGTGCCTCGGCCGTAAGCTGCCTTATGATTTCCATAAACATCTCAGCCTTTTCCCAGTTTTCCATTTCCACACAAAGAATCAGCTTTGACAGATTTCTTTCCAGATTCTTCTTATTTTCATCCGTCCCAAAAGTCCGGATGTTCTCTATCGCTTCCCGGTCATTCTCCAAAGACGCTTCCAGCGCCGCATTGGCCGCCAGATCCTTCACGCTATAGGATTGCTGTGTTTCCGGTTCTTCTTCTGCCCTTTCCACCCAGATGGAAAAGGAAAATGTACTTCCCCGGTTTTTTTCACTCTCCACTTCAACCCTTCCGCCCATAAGCTCCGCAAGCTGTTTGCAGATATTCAGCCCAAGCCCGGTGCCACCATATTTCCTAGAAATGGATGCGTCCACCTGTGAAAAACTCTGAAACAATTTATCCATATCATCCTGATCAATCCCTATCCCCGTATCTGACACGATGAAATACAGTTCAATCTGATTATTTACCTGCGCCGTCTTTACCGCTTCCACGGAAATCTTGCCAATGGAAGTAAATTTCTGCGCATTGGAGATCAGGTTGTTCAAAATCTGAACTATTCTGAGTTCATCACCTATAATATATTCCGGTATCTGAGGCGATACCGTCATGAAAAAATTCAAACCTTTTTCCGTAATCTTATTCATATGATTGGCTTTCACATAATCCATCATATTACGGAAATGGAACCTTCGCGGCTCAAGCGTAAACTTACCGGCTTCCAGCTTGGAAAAATCAAGGATACTGTTGATGATCTTATTCATGTCATCACAGCAGCGCTCCACCAGATGCAGCGATTTTTGCGTTGCTTCGTCTAATGGCCTGCCCAAAAGCTCCCTCACATTCCCAAGCACACCGTTTACCGGCGTGCGAAGCTCATGGGTAACATTAGCCACAAACTCTGACTTCACTTTGGCAGCCTGATCTGCTTCCTCCCGGATCCGCTCAACCTCCCTGCTAAGAAACTCTTTTTCCAATATATCATTGGCCATGCATATGTATTCTTCTAAATCTGTTCTTTTCTTGATAATCCTTGCTTCCACAGGGAAACAGGTATGATTCCTGCGGTATGCCACCAAACTGCATAAGTCGTTTCCAAGCATTTCCTCTGCCGCATCCGCATCCTTCCCCGGCAAAAACGTGTTGGGGAAAACTTCGCTGATATGTCTGCCACATAAGTCCTGCCCATATTCAAGCTTTTCTCTGGCCGATGCATTTACATAAGAGATATTCCCGCCCCGGTCAAATACTATGATCATTTCCAAAGCATCTTCCATGGGAAAAATATCTTCTCCAATCTGCTTCATCAATACGCCCCCACAACTGGTCTTTTAAGACAGGTCAAACATTTTATGTACTTCCGCAATATTGAAAAAATCATCCTTCGCAAGCGTAAAGCACTTTAAGATATCCGGCGAAAACTGTCCGCATTCACCATTTATGATCATGTCATAGGCAACGTTATTTGCATAAGGATCCTTATATACCCGGGAACTGATCAGTGCATCGTAAACATCCACAATGGAAACAACCTGTGCACTTATAGGAATCTCATCACCTTTTAAGTGATCCGGATATCCGTTGCCATCCCATCTTTCATGATGATAACGGCAGATATCATAACAATAATGATAAAAATCGTCCCCACGGTTTCTGTGGAACTTTTCAAGCAGTTCACAGCCGATCGTTGTGTGTGACTTCATAATTTCAAACTCTTCCGGCGTAAGGCGCCCCGGCTTTAAAAGGATGGCATCCGGAATGCCGATCTTTCCTATATCATGTAATACCGATGCCCTTACGATCTCATCAGCCTTTACAGGCGTCAAACCATATTCAGGGAATTGTTTCATAAGATGCTTTAACATAATTCTGGTAAAGCTCTTGATTTGTCTGATATGCTCTCCTGTTTCGAGATTTCTGAATTCTATCACAGAGCTTAAGGCATCAATCATAAACTCGTTGCCATCACGAATCTTCTTCTCCTTAGCCCTGATTTCTTCCTCCTGCTCCTTGAGGCGCTTTTCCATATTTCTTTTATTCAGGTACAGCTCAATGATATTCTTACCCCTGCGCCTTACGATGTGCGGATAAAACGGTTTATGCATCACATCCGCCACGCCAAAAGAATATGCCTGATCATCGCTGTCGATAATTGTTTCGCCAGTGATAAGTATGACCGGAATCTTTTCGATCAGGCCGTGTTCCTGCATATACTCAAGCACGCCAAAACCATTGATCCCCGGCATGACAACGTCAAGAAGAATCAATACAATATTATCATTTGCTTCCAGCTGTGCCGTAGCCTCATAACCGTTCCCGGCTTCAAGGATCTCGTACTCATCCATAAAAACACCGCTCAAAATGGCGCGGTTTATTTCTTCATCATCAACAATCAGTATCTGCTGCTTATCCATTTTAGCCCCTCGTCTAATTGCAATTTTCTTACTAATAATTAAATTAACACTTTTTTATGTAAATGTCAATTCGATTTCCGCTATAAATCCAACTATTTATACCCTTTTATCCTTGAATTTCCATTTCTGGCAGGCATTGACGCCAAGAATACACTTATGCTAAGATGGAGGGAACCAAAATACCCGAAACACTCTACCGGGCAAAGCAGATAAAAGGAGCAGGAACATGGACGAAAAATTCAGGAGACAAATGGAAGAAAACGGTGCGGACGTAGCCACTACCCTAAAACGTTTTATGGGTAATGAAACCATATACTTAAAATTTATTATGAAGTTTTTGGATGATAAAAATTATGAGGCTATAAAAGACGGCCTTATGCAAAACGATTATGAAAAGGCCTTCACCGGCGCTCATTCCTTAAAAGGCGTTGCCGGAAACTTAGGCTTAAACCCGGTCTATGAGGCAGCCTCTGAAATGTCAGAGCTGTTGAGAAACGCAAAGGACCATGAGATAGACGCAGAAAAACTGCAGGAAGTGAAAGTAAAATTGGAAAAATGTTATTTTGGTTTCCAGCAGATTATTGCGGAGAACCACAATTAAGTTCCCGTTTAGTTGGTTAATGAGGTTGGCTAAACAGACGAAAAGGAAGCAATAAAAATCTACGTCGCCACGCTAGGATAAAGCCTCGCGA
>OFGG01001194.1_pt1 | contig 18025 bp, 12 predicted proteins | sample 1521701 | NCBI WGS metagenome assembly OFGG01 (sample SAMEA3504081, study PRJEB24116) | mouse gut metagenome | biome: mouse gut; feature: mouse-associated habitat; material: faeces | place: Denmark | collected 2011
TTCTTTTATTATATCAGAAAAAGAGGGCACAGGCCATCAAAAGTTCGCTGTAGTATTAGAGCGTGTTTGATAAATCATTCCCTGCAAAAAAGTTGAATTACATAAAAAAACCTGCTAATATAATACCAGTACAATCCGCTATGAAAGGAGCTGTTCTTATGGCAGTATTGATCTGGATTGGGATTCTGATTCTGTTTCTCGTCATAGAAGCAATTACGGTCGGCCTTACAACGATCTGGTTTGCTGTTGGCGCGCTTGCAGCGGCGCTGGCGGGCATGCTTGGTATCGGCGTAATCGGGCAGATTGTCCTGTTTTTCGGCGTATCCTCAGCGCTTTTGATTTTCACCCGCCCGATTGCCCTGCGGTATTTTACTCCGCGCCAGATCCGCACCAATTACGAAGACGCCGTCGGTAAAACGGTTAAAATTACCGTACGCGTCCATAATATAAACGGAACGGGAACGGCCGTTTTAAACGGGCAGGAATGGACGGCGCGTTCCAAAGACGACCGTATCGCGCTCGAAGAAGGAACGCTTGCAGAGGTTGTCGCCGTAGAAGGCGTTAAGCTTATTTTGGTTCCCACAAAACGTGTGGCTCTGCAAAAACAGGAGTAAACTTATGAAACTTGGAATTGTAATGGAAGGCGGCGCCAGCAGGACGATATTTTCCTGCGGCGTTACCGATTGTTTTTTAGAAGAAGGGCTGACGCCGGATTATTTTGTCGGCGTTTCGGCCGGAATTGCTTACGGCGTTTCCTACCTTTCCGGACAAAAAGGGCGCAACTGGAAACTGACCGAAACCTATATGTCGGACAAACGCTATATGGGCCCGAAGTATCTGTTTGACCGCAATATGAAATCGTTTTACAACATTCCCTTTGTATTTGGAGAAATCCCCAATAAACTGCTGCCGTTTGACTACGAGGCATTCGCGGCGTTCCCGGGCGAAGCGGAGGCGGTCGTTACAAACATAAAAACGGGGTGCGCCGAATACCTTCCCGTACCGCGGGACGATACGGATTTCAGCGTCGTGGTGGCAAGTTGTTCGTTACCGGTTTTATTCCAGCCGGTAAAAATCGGAAAGAATTATTACCTCGACGGCGGCGTAGCGGATTCCGTCCCCTTTCGCCGCGCGTTTGAACAGGGCTGCGATAAGGTCATTGTCATTTTAACGCGCCCAAGGGACTATGTGAAAAAGCAGGAATCTTCTGTCCATTTGGCCTCCCGTCTTTACAGCCGCTGCCCCAAGCTGGTGGAGCGCTTAAAAAACCGCCCGCAGGAATATAACAAATGCATGCAGGATTTGCGTCTGGCAGAGCGGGAAGGGAAGGTCTTTGTCATAGCCCCGAAAGACACGTTTGGCATCGGACGCACCGAATCCTCCGCGAAAAAACTGTCCGCACTTTACGAGGAAGGCTATTACCAGGCAAAAGAGGACATGCACGCTTTGCGCCTTTATTTACAAAAGCAGTAACAGGAGAATCCCTATGGAACACGAACGGTACAATAACGCGGCATACTGGCAGATTGGATTCTTTTCACTGAACAATGCCGCGACCAATTTATATCTGGCATTGATGGGCTACGTATCCTATTACGCCAATTCCGTTGCCGGATTTGGCGTCGTTTTGATTTCCGCCCTTTTGACCGCGCTGAATATCTTTGACGCCGTAACCGATCCCGCCGTGGGTTTTCTGTTAGACAAAACAAAAGGCAGGTTTGGAAAGTTCAGGCCGTTTATGCTGTGCGGTAATCTGATTATGGCGCTGAGCGCCGTATTACTGTATTTTACAACCCACCACGTCCCGCATGTTCTGCGGATGCCTTACTTTATTCTGGTCTACGGCCTGTTTATTATTGGCTATACGTTTCAGACGGTGGTCGCCAAATCCGGGCAGTCGATTTTAACGGACAACCCGAAGCAGCGCCCCATTTCCACGTATTTTGACTCTTTGTATGTTATGGCGTCCTACGGCGGGACGGCGGTTTTTGTCGGCAATTACCTCGTACCGAAGTACGGCGGGTTTACAAATGCGGCTTTATTTCGGGAATACGTGTTCTGGGTAGCGGCTCTTGCCCTTTTGTGCACCCTGCTTGCCATGGCGGGAATTGCTTCAAAGGACACTCCGGGACAGCTTCCGGCGCAGGCGGCGCACCAGAATATACGCGTTAAGGATTATTTAGAAATCCTCCGTCACAACAAGCCGATCCGTATGCTGATTATTGCCGCATGCACAGACAAATTTGCGGCCACGGTATATGGGCATACCACCGTCATCGTCATGCTTTACGGCATTTTGATGGACAACTACGGTATCTCCGGTTTAATCGGCGTTGTAACCGCCATACCGACCCTGTTTGTCGTCCACGCCGGAATCCGCGTCGCGCAGAAAATGGGGCAGAAAAAATCACTGGTAATTTTTACCGCCCTGGGCATATTTTTCCAGGCCGTAATGGCGCTTGTACTGATGCAAAAGCAAATTAATACCGTAAGCTTTTCGCCCGGGAAAATCAACGGAATCACGCTCTGGTTTGTGGGCGTTTACATACTGCTAAACGGCTGTAAATCCATCACCAATAATATGGTCATCCCGATGATTGCGGACTGCTCCGACTACGAACGCTGCCGCAGCGGCAAATTCGTACCGGGACTGATGGGCGCGCTGTTTTCGTTTGTGGATAAAGTGTTTGCAGCGCTTGGGACAGGCTTTGTCGGTATCGTTATGTTTGTCATCGGATACAACCGCAGGCTGCCGCAGATTGGGGATGAGGCTACGCCTTTGCTGAAATGGACGGCGCTGTTTTTGTACTGCGGCATACCGATTATCGGATGGGTGTGTTCTCTGGTGTCGATGCGGTATTATACGTTAGATCAGAAAACCATGTCCGAGATTTCACAAAAGCTGCACGAAGGGCATGCGGGGCGCAGGAAACGCAGGCGGCTAAAAGACAGGAATTAAAAACAATCTTGTTTAGCTGCTCAAACGGCCTATCGCCTATCAGCTTCATCAACTCTTGCCCAAAACATCCTATCATGTTAAAATAAGATCCATATTGAAAGAGGTGAAATAAATGCAGGTAAAATTAAGCTCACAAGAACACGAAATTTTAGATTATGGAACCGTATATTTATTTGATAAAAATGCGGATTTAACATTTGATATTACCACGGATAATGCTTTTCATTTCAGTATATCCATTATTTTTAAAGAAGACGAATCTATGGATTCACGCGTTATAGCAAATGCGACAGGACAACAAATTAATTTTTCCTGTATTAATTTTACATCCGATGGTACCGGGCTGACCGCCCCTTATGAACTGGCAATCATTGGTAATAAAAAGATTTTTTTTATGTTTTGGGCATATCTGGAAGGAAAGAACGCCTCAATGGCAAAAGTACGGAAAGTGGAATATACTCTCTATCGCGAACAATAGAAAAGGTGAGAATGTGGAAAACCAGATACTACATGTAACTAAAAATATAGAATTAAATAAAAACGACCCCGAACCCAAAAAGAAAACGGCACTTATTTGCTATGAAATTATGCATGGTGAAAAAAAAGTGGCACAGATATACTCCAATGGAAAAGCGTTTCTCCTAGATGAAAAATTTTTCCCTTACGATCTCTATCTGGAAGAAGAACAGGATTTTGATACCCAGGTTAATAATATAAATAATTTTCATCATTGGTGCGCTTCACGCGTATTGTCTCTTGACCGCAAATATGCAAAGGAGATCTTAAACAGTATCGGTATGGCGCAGGCCATGACCGACAGAGATCGCTCCAAAATTTCATTATCGTACCACTGCGTTTCTCTGACAGATCTCTATTGGGTAAGAGAGCAGGGTGAGAATGTTTCTTTTGAAAATCTGAACCTGTATGATAATTCTTTAAACGAAGCCGTTGTAGAACTGTCGCTCAGGGGCAGGCCAATGACTGTTACAAACGAAGAACTCGCGCCGGATTTATCTACAAAAGGCTGTTTTCCAAAAGCCTGGATCCGGATGGGAAAAGAATTTATTTTATTAAAGGACGGCGGGGATAATGCCGTAAAAAGGGAACTGGTTGCAAGTAAGATATGCCAGTGCTTCGATTTTAAACAGGTGGCATACGAAGAATACATCTATGACGGGCAAACGGTATCCAAAAGCCGCATAATAACTTCAAAACAATATTCCATCGTTTCCCGAATGGCGTTTGAAATTTATGCGGCAAATCATAATCTGAACGTTTTAGAAGAATGCATCAGGCTGGATAAAGAAACGTACTACGGCATGAATATTCTGGACTATCTGGTCGGCAATACGGATCGGCATCCGGAAAACTGGGGTTTTTGGGTGGATAACCGGACCAACATGTACCTCTCCCTGTATCCCATTATGGATTTCAATCAAAGCTTTGGCAGCTACGATACCTTAGACGGGGCAAACTGTCAGACCGTTTACCCTGCAAAAATGACGCAGCGCGAGGCCGCAATCGAAGCGGTCAGGCAGATTGGCCTGCACCAAATCAAAGAAATCGACGATCGTTTATTCGAAGGCGAGACAGCCTGGCGGGACATGTTTTGGAGGCGGCTGAATGAACTGAAAAAATACTGCGGGTGAGGGTAGTTTTGCTCCTACCCCGCTCCCGTTTCACTTCCTCTTCCTCCACCTGCGGCCTCGGTATGCCTCCGCCGGCAGGCCGCTGTGGTAACACCGGTTCCCGAGTTCCTTTAATACCTGCGAAATCGCCTGTTCTTTCTCCTCGTCGGTATGTTTTCTTGCCAGAAACCGCGCCGCCCGTTCGAGCATTCGGCTGTACTCATCCTGCGCTTTCTCAAACAAATCGAAAAAACTCTCCCTGGAAACCAGATCCTTATCCCATGGATTTCTCCACGGAACATGCTTCGTATTACAAGGATCCTTATAAAACAGCAGATTATCGTTTGCCACCAGGGGAGAGAGCAGCGGATAGCCTGGGAAAACGGATTCTATCCGCCGTATCAGCGCTTTTTTATGGCCGGTCGGATCATACAAAAGCCTCGTCCCCATCTGCATCCCGCAAATCGCCTGCACAATCCGCTTCCTGGTCGGGCCCACGCCCGGATATGTTTTGGAAAAAGCATAATTTAACAGAGAAGACACGACGCGCCTTTGTTCCCCGGAAATATGGATGGTTTCATTCTGGTGGAACTCGCTGGGGCGCCTGCGTTGATAAAACCATAAAAGCGCCGTATCCAAATCGGTCTCCAGGCGGATATGATGCCCAATGTAGCCTTTCCGGTTCTTTCCTACGTGCGTCATAGCATAAACATACGGATGACAGGCGGTATCGAGCAGATAATGCCCGATAAAGCCCATAATATACGCCTGCGCAATTTCTTTTTCTTTTTTATCAGGAAAAATCCTGGGGCTTTCTAACAGGCAGCGCAGAAAACGGTGCGTATCCGCCGTATGCGCCACCGAACCGGGATTTTTGTCCGATAAAATCAAAGAAAGTATGTCATAAAAAAAGATATCCGGCCCCTGCAGGCCGAGCGAAAATACCGTATGGTATTTTTGTATGTTCTGTTTTAAGCCGGATGTACGCAGGCGCTGGTAGGTCTGCTGGCCAAACAAATAATGCGTGGTAAAACCGGGCATGTCCGAAACCTCCTTGTGCAAAAAAGATGATCTGATTTATTATAACCTGAAATCTGGAAAAAGAAAATATTTTATGTTATACTGTAGCATATTGGCATTTTTTTATACTTACCAGAAAAGAAGGATCTGATATGAAAATCACCAAAAACATTTCAAAAAAGAATATTATTTTGACGGCAGCCGTTGCTTTAGCAAGCGTACTTGCGCGCGTCTTCTGCCATATTTCTATTTTTAACATGTTGATGTTTCCCGTACTTTATTTTATCGTACAAAACGTCCAAATAGAATGTTCCGAAAAATACGGCTGGCTTTGTTCGGCCGCAGCCATCGGCGCCGGAAGCGTCTTAACCACCTGGCTGATGCAGTACCTGCTTTTAGTGGAAGATCTGCGGGATAAAATTTCAAATGATAAATTTATTTTAAACGTCCTGTGCTGCCTTATCGTTTATTTGACGGTGCACCTTTTCACGCGGCGCGCCGGGCTTACCTGCATCGTCTCGCATACCCTGCTTATGCTGTTTGCCGGCGTCAATTACTTTGTTTATGCGTTCCGCGGAAACGAACTGACATTCGGCGATCTGCGGTCTGCTTTTACCGGGCTCAGCGTCGCCTCCAATTACCGTTTTTCCTTAAACGCGCAGGCCATGAACGCCGTGCTGCTTTCCGCCGTACTGATTGCGGCAGCGGCAAAATTAAAGCTGGAAAGCAAACGGAAATGGAGTATGCGCCTTATCTGCCTGCTGCTGGCTGCGCTCTCTTTTTTGTATGTCACAGGGGAAACCGAAGACACCGTAACCGAATCCTGGGAGCAGAAAGGCTCTTACCGCAACGGCTACCTGTTAAATTTTGCACTTAGTATCCGGGACTCTTTTGTAGAAAAACCAAAGCTGTATTCCGCCGAAGCAATCGCGGCCTTAGAAGATACATACCGGACGGCCCAATCGCCGGGCAGCGGCAAAAAACCCGCCATTATCGCTATTATGAACGAGTCCTTTGCGGATTTATCCGTCCTGGGCAACCTTGAGACGAATGAGCCGGTTCTGCCGTTTGTAGGCTCCCTGTCCGAAAATACCGTAAAAGGCTATGCCCTTTCTTCTGTATTCGGCGCAAAAACCCCCAATTCGGAATGGGAGTTTTTAACCGGGGGCAGCATGGCGTTCCTTCCGTCCGGCTCCGTTCCATATCAACAGTATATCAAAAAAGACAACGCCTGGTCAATCGTGGATACGCTCCACAAGGAAGATTATACCTGTGTGGCGATGCATCCGTATTATGCGACAGGCTGGAGCCGCGACGCGGTTTATCCCCGGTTTGGGTTTGACGAAATGTACTTTTTAGAATCTTTTGACCAAAGCAGCCTTATGCGCAAATATGTATCCGATAAGACTATGTATGATAAGATCATCGAACGCTACGAAGCAGGCAAAGGGCATGAAAATCTGTTTTTAATGGGAATTACCATGCAAAACCACGGCGGGTATACCGAACTTTACGATAATTTCAACCATGATATTTACGGGACAAACGTCCGTTACCCGGACGCCAACCAGTACCTCTCCCTTGCGCACCAGTCCGATTTGGCCATCCGGGATTTGATCCAGTATTTTAAGGACTGCGGCGAGCCTGTGGTTATCTGCTTTTTCGGCGACCACCAGCCCAGCCTAAACAGCGCGTTTTACCGCCGCCTAAACGGCAAGGGCATGTCCGGCCTTTCGATTGACGAGCTGGAAGAATTTTTTACCGTACCGTTTTTTATATGGACCAATTATGAAAGCGAAAGCCGGACCGTGGAACAGACCAGCTTAAATTTCCTTTCCACCATGCTGTTAGAACAGGCGGGGATTCCGCTTCCATCCTATCACCGCTTTTTGGCGGAGCTGATGGAAACCGTTCCCGCCATGAACGCCAGGGCTTTCTATTCCAAAAACGCAGGACGGTACATACATTACGGCAAAGGGAATGCCGAAGAAGAAAGCTGGCTGGAAAAATACCGTATTCTGCAGTACAACGGGCTGTTTGACAAAAGAAACCGCAGCGGGCTGTTTTTTGGGCGCTGATTACATACCAAATTTTCTTCTTCTTGCAAATATGCTCCTCCTTACGGCGGCAGTCTTATCTGCCCGCTATAAGGAGGAGCATATTGCTCTAAACCAGCGGCTGTCAAAAATCACAGCTGTTTATTCCATAATTTCATCCACTTCAAATTTATCAAATTCTTCTTCATAATCCGCCAAATCTTCTTCGCTGACATCGGAATCCAGCCTTAAGTCGCGGTACCTCTTCATACCTGTTCCCGCCGGGATCAGTTTACCTATGATTACATTTTCTTTCAGGCCGATAAGCGGATCTACCTTGCCTTTGATCGCAGCTTCCGTCAGAACCTTTGTCGTCTCCTGGAAAGAAGCCGCGGACAAAAATGAATTTGTAGCCAGGGACGCCTTTGTAATCCCAAGCAGCACCTGCTTGCCTTCGGCCGGTTCTTTCCCTTCTTCTTCCAGTTTTTCATTGACGTCGTCAAAGTCCAAAATATCCACCAGCGTACCCGGCAGAAATTCGGAATCGCCGTTGCTTTCGATCCGGACCTTCTTTAACATCTGCCGGACGATTACTTCGATATGCTTATCGTTGATTTCCACACCCTGCAGGCGGTATACGCGCTGCACTTCCTGCAGCATATAATCCTGTACGGCGCGGACGCCTTTGATTTTTAAAATGTCATGCGGGTTTACGGAACCTTCCGTCAGTTCGTCGCCCGCTTCCAAAACCGCGCCGTCCATGATTTTTATACGGGAGCCATACGGAATCAAGTATGTTTTCGTTTCTCCGGTTTCATGGTTGGTTACGATTACTTCACGTTTTTTCTTGGTGTCGCGCAGTTCCGCAACGCCCGCAAACTCTGTGATAATTGCAAGGCCCTTCGGCTTCCTGGCCTCAAAAATTTCTTCGACACGGGGAAGACCCTGCGTAATATCGTCTCCGGCAACGCCTCCGGTATGGAACGTACGCATTGTAAGCTGCGTGCCCGGCTCCCCGATGGACTGCGCGGCGATAATGCCGACTGCCTCGCCGACTTGTACGGCCTGGCCGGTAGCCATATTGGCGCCGTAGCATTTTGCGCAGATGCCGACATGGGAGCGGCAGGTAAGAATCGTACGGATCTTAAGCTTTGTAATTTCATTGCCGTTTTCATCCACGCCCTGCGACATAATTGCGGCCGCGCGGCGCGGGGTAATCATATGGTTGGCCTTGACAAGGATATTACCGTCTTTGTCATAAACCGTATTGCACGAAAACCGTCCGGTAATACGCTCCTGCAGGCTTTCGATTTCTTCTTTTCCGTCCCGGAAATCCGTTACCCACATGCCCGGGATTTCTTTGGAAGAATCTGCCGAACAGTCGGACTCATGGACAATCAGTTCCTGCGATACATCCACCAAACGCCTGGTCAGGTATCCGGAGTCTGCCGTACGTAAGGCCGTATCGGAAAGCCCTTTCCTGGCTCCGTGCGCAGACATGAAATACTCAAGTACGTCTAACCCTTCACGGAAATTGGACTTAATCGGAAGTTCGATGGTACGCCCGGTCGTATCCGCCATCAGCCCGCGCATCCCGGCAAGCTGCTTGATCTGCTTATCGGAACCACGCGCTCCGGAATCGGCCATCATGAAGATATTGTTGTATTTGTCCAGCCCGCCGAGAAGCGCCGAAGTCAGTTCGTCGTCCGTTTCTTTCCAGGTCTCGATGACTTCCTTGTAACGTTCCTCGTCGGTAATAAGGCCCCTTTTGTACTGACGCATGATTTTATCCACCGTATTCTGGGCTTCCTCAATCATCTGCGGTTTCTGCGGCGGTACGGTCATATCCGAAATAGATACGGTCATCGCCGCCCTTGTCGAATACTTGTACCCGATGGATTTGATATCGTCAAGCACCTCGGCTGTCCTGGTTGCGCCGTGTACATTGATAACTTTCTCCAGAATCTGCTTTAACTGTTTTTTGCCTACGTGGAAATCCACTTCCAGCTTTAATTCGTTTTCCGGCGTGCTGCGATCCGTAAAGCCCAGATCCTGCGGGATAATTTCATTGAAAATAAACCGCCCCAGCGTAGATTCGATAATGCCTGACCTTATGGTACCGTCCGGACGTTTGCGGGACACGCGGACTTTAATCTTGGAATGCAGCGTCAGCGCCTTGTTTTCATATGCCAAAATTGCTTCGTTTACATTTTTAAAAAATTTGCCTTCTCCGGAAACGCCCGGGCGTTCCTGCGTCAGGTAATATATCCCAAGCACCATATCCTGTGAAGGAACGGCTACGGGACCGCCGTCCGACGGCTTTAAGAGGTTATTCGGCGACAGCAGCATAAAACGGCATTCCGCCTGCGCCTCAACCGACAGCGGAAGATGGACCGCCATCTGATCCCCGTCAAAGTCGGCGTTGTATGCCGTACATACGAGAGGATGCAGCTTAATAGCCTTACCTTCGACTAAAATCGGCTCAAATGCCTGGATGCCAAGCCTGTGCAGCGTAGGAGCGCGGTTCAGCATTACCGGGTGCTCTTTAATCACTTCCTCCAAAACGTCCCAGACCTCTGACTGCAAACGTTCCACCATCTTTTTGGCGCTCTTGATGTTGTGCGCGGTGCCGTTTGACACCAGTTCTTTCATAACAAACGGCTTAAACAGTTCAATCGCCATCTCTTTTGGAAGGCCGCACTGGTATATCTTAAGTTCCGGGCCTACGACGATAACCGAACGGCCGGAATAATCCACGCGCTTTCCAAGCAGGTTCTGGCGGAACCGGCCGCTTTTTCCTTTTAACATATCGGACAACGATTTTAACGCGCGGTTACCGGGTCCCGTTACCGGCCTGCCCCTGCGCCCGTTGTCAATCAACGCGTCCACCGCTTCCTGCAGCATCCGCTTTTCATTGCGGACAATAATATCCGGCGCGCCAAGTTCCAAAAGCCGGCGCAGACGGTTATTGCGGTTGATAATCCTGCGGTACAAATCGTTTAAATCGGATGTCGCAAAACGGCCTCCGTCAAGCTGTACCATTGGCCGCAGATCCGGAGGAATCACAGGAATCACCGTCATAATCATCCATTCCGGACGGTTTCCGGATTCCCGGAACGCTTCCACGACTTCCAGCCGTTTGATAATCCTTGCCCGCTTCTGCCCGGTAGCGTCCCTTAATTCGGCTTTTAATTCGGCGGCGTCTTTTTCCAGATCGATGCTTTCAAGCAGTTCCAAAATGGATTCCGCGCCCATACCGACACGGAACGCGTTCCCGTACTGCTCCCTGGCCTCCTGGTATTCGGCTTCCGACAATACCTGTTTGTAAGTCAGGCTGGTATTGCCGGATTCGAGTACAATATAAGACGCAAAATAAAGGACTTTCTCTAACGTTCTGGGAGAGAGATCCAAAATCAGCCCCATACGGCTTGGTATCCCTTTAAAATACCAGATATGGGAAACGGGCGCCGCAAGTTCAATATGCCCCATGCGTTCTCTTCGAACGCTTGCTTTTGTAATTTCCACTCCGCACCTGTCGCAGACTACGCCCTTGTAACGGATCTTCTTGTATTTGCCGCAGTGGCATTCCCAGTCTTTGCTCGGCCCGAAAATCTTTTCACAGAACAGGCCGTCCTTTTCCGGTTTTAATGTCCTGTAATTAATCGTCTCCGGCTTTTTCACTTCGCCGCGCGACCATTCCCTGATCTTTTCAGGGGAAGCCAGGCCTATCTTGATGGCATCAAACGCAATTGGCTGGTATGTCTCTTTTTTTGTTGTCTCTGGCATTTCTGACGCTCCCTTCTCATCCTATATTATCTTCTTCAAGAACACCGTCCTCAAACTCAAGTACGCCGAAATCATCCTCCTCATCTTCATCCAAATCGCCGTCTTCTTCTATATCAACCAGTTCCTCGTTTTCCGTATCAAACTCCTGTTGTGTAAATCCCATTTTGCCGAACGATTCGCTGTCTTCAAACGCAAAATCCTTATCTCCGGCAATAATAGCGTTTAAGTCCGTATTGCCGTATTCGCTGGTTTCCATCAGTTCCACTTCATTCCTGTCGTCGTCAAGCACTTTTACGTCCAGGCCCAAAGACTGCAGTTCTTTTAAGAGTACCTTAAAGGACTCCGGAATACCCGGCTCCGGAATGTTGTCGCCCTTGATAATCGCCTCGTATGTCTTAACGCGCCCTACAACGTCGTCGGATTTTACGGTCAGGATTTCCTGGAGCGTATAAGACGCGCCGTATGCCTCTAAGGCCCATACTTCCATTTCCCCGAAACGCTGCCCGCCGAACTGGGCTTTTCCGCCGAGAGGCTGCTGCGTAACCAGGGAATAAGGCCCTGTGGAACGCGCATGGATCTTATCGTCTACCAGATGATGCAGCTTCAGATAATGCATATGCCCGATCGTAACGGGGCTGTCGAAGTACTCGCCCGTCCTTCCGTCGCGCAGTCTTACCTTGCCGTCGCGCGACAGCGGAACGCCTTTCCATACCTTGCGGTGCTCTCTGTTTTTCCACAGGTAGTCAAGCACTTCCGGCAAAAGCTCCTGTTTATATTTTGCCTCGAACTCTTCCCATTCCAGATTGACATAATCATTGGCAAGATCCAGAGTATCCATAATATCATTTTCTTTTGCGCCGTCAAATACCGGCGTCTCAATGTGGAACCCGAGCGCTTTTGCCGCAAGGCTTAAGTGGATCTCAAGCACCTGCCCGATGTTCATACGCGACGGCACGCCAAGCGGGTTTAACACGATATCAAGCGGACGCCCGTTCGGCAAAAACGGCATATCCTCCACCGGAAGCACGCGCGAAACAACACCCTTGTTCCCGTGACGGCCCGCCATCTTGTCTCCTACGGAAATTTTTCGCTTCTGGGCGATATAAATACGCACCGCCTGGTTGACGCCCGGGGAAAGTTCATCCCCGTTGTCCCTGGTAAATACCTTTGCGTCTACAATAATACCGTATTCGCCGTGCGGCACCTTTAGGGAAGTATCCCGTACCTCCCTGGCCTTCTCGCCGAAAATAGCCCGCAGCAGGCGTTCTTCCGCCGTCAGTTCCGTCTCGCCCTTCGGCGTTACTTTCCCGACCAATATATCCCCGGCGCGCACCTCCGCGCCAATGCGGATAATCCCGCGTTCGTCCAAATCTTTCAATGCGTCGTCGCCGACTCCCGGCACGTCCCGGGTAATTTCTTCCGGCCCAAGCTTTGTGTCCCTGGCCTCGGCTTCGTATTCCTCGATATGCACGGAAGTATATACGTCGTCCTGCACCAGACGTTCGCTTAAGAGCACGGCGTCTTCATAATTGTAGCCTTCCCATGTCATAAAACCAATCAGCGGATTCTTGCCAAGCGCAAGTTCCCCGTTTGAAGTGGACGGGCCGTCCGCAATGACTTCGCCCGCTTCCACATGCGCGCCTTTCAATACAATCGGGCGCTGGTTGTAACAGTTCGACTGGTTGCTTCTTGAAAACTTGGTCAGACGGTATGATTTTCTGCTGCCGTCGTCATTTCGAATCACAATTTCGTTGGAAACCGCGCTTTCTACCGTACCCGGCTTTTCGGCCACCACGCACACGCCGGAATCGACGGCCGCCTTGGTTTCCATACCCGTCCCGACAACCGGGGCTTCCGTAGACAAAAGCGGCACGGCCTGGCGCTGCATGTTCGAACCCATCAGCGCGCGGTTCGCATCGTCATTCTGCAAAAACGGAATCAGCGCGGTCGCCACGGAAAATACCATCTTCGGGGAAACGTCCATATAATCAAACATGGTTTTTTCGTATTCCTGCGTTTCGTCCAGATAACGGCCGGAGACGGAATTACGCACAAAATGCCCTTCCTCGTCAAGCGCCTCGTTTGCCTGCGCCACATGGAAATTATCTTCCTCATCCGCCGTCATATAAATAACGTCATCCGTAACCCGCGGGTTTTTCGGATCGGTTTTGTCAATTTTACGGTACGGCGCTTCGACAAAGCCGTACTCGTTAATTCTGGCGTAGCATGCCAAAGAGTTGATAAGCCCGATATTGGGTCCTTCCGGCGTCTCAATCGGACACATCCTGCCATAATGGGAATAGTGCACGTCGCGCACCTCAAACCCGGCCCTGTCACGGGAAAGACCGCCCGGCCCGAGCGCAGACAGACGCCTTTTGTGCGTCAACTCGCCCAGCGGGTTGTTCTGATCCATAAACTGCGAAAGCTGGGAGGAGCCGAAGAACTCCTTGACCGCCGCGGTAACCGGCTTGATATTAATCAAACTCTGCGGCGAAATCCCTTCCAGATCCTGCGTCGTCATACGCTCGCGCACCACGCGTTCCAGACGGGAAAGCCCGATACGGTACTGGTTCTGCAAAAGCTCGCCTACCGCACGGATACGGCGGTTGCCCAAATGGTCAATATCATCGTCATGCCCGGCGGCATATTCCAGATGCATATTGTAGTTGATGGATGCAAATATATCGTCTTTGGTGATATGCTTCGGAATCAGATCCGGGATATTCTTGCGGATCGCTTCCTTGATATCCTCCAATTCGCGGTTTTCTTCCAGAATCTTTGCTAAGGTGGGATAATAAACCAGCTCCGTAATGCCGACGTCCTTGGGATTTACATCTACAAAACTCCTAAGATCCACCATCATATTGGACAGGATTTTGATGTTCCTCGTCTCTTCCTGGAGCCATACGAACGGCACGGCCGCATTCTGGATGCGTTCCGCCAGTTCACGGTCCACTTCCGTCCCGCGCTCCGCAAGGATTTCGCCCGTCGTTTCATCTACGACGTCCTCGGCAAGGACATGCCCGCTGATGCGGTTTTTCAGCGCCAGTTTTTTATTGAACTTATAACGCCCCACCTTGGCCAGGTCATAACGCCTGGGGTCAAAAAACATTGCGGAAATCAGGCTTTCCGCACTTTCTACGGTGAGCGGCTCGCCCGGCCGGATCTTTTTGTACAGTTCCAGCAGGCCTTCTTCGTAATTGGTCGCTACGTCTTTGCCAAAGCTTGCCAGAATCTTCGGTTCTTCGCCAAACAAATCTATGATTTCCTGGTTGCTCCCGACGCCTAACGCGCGGATCAACACTGTAATCGGTACTTTTCTGGTTCTGTCTACTCGTACATAAAAAACGTCATTGGAATCGGTTTCGTATTCCAGCCACGCGCCGCGGTTCGGAATCACGGTGCAGGAATATAACTTCTTACCAACTTTATCGTGTGAAACTGCATAATAAATGCCCGGGGAACGTACCAGCTGGCTGACGATAACACGTTCCGCGCCGTTGATCACAAACGTCCCTGTCTCTGTCATAAGAGGAAGATCGCCCATGAAGATCTCATGTTCGTTGATTTCATCCATTTCCTTGTTGTAAAGCCTTACCTTTACTTTTAAAGGCGCCGCATATGTGGCGTCCCTTTCTTTGCATTCCGGAATCGAATATTTCACGTCATCCCTGCATAACGTAAAATCGGTAAATTCCAGGCTCAAATGTCCGCTGTAATCGGCTATCGGCGAGATATCTGCAAATACTTCCCTCAAGCCCTCGTTTAAAAACCACTGGTAAGAGTCTTTCTGGACTTCGATCAGGTTCGGGATTTCCAAAACTTCCTTTTGCCGCGAGTAACTCATACGTAACCCTTTTCCAGCCTGCACCGGACGTATTCTGTTTTTCTCCATTGACGTTTCACCTCTCATTATAATTGTACATAAGCAGTCACAACAATAGTGCACTCTATATTATATTACAAGCCGTCAGAAGATGTCAAGGAGAAAAAAAGGCCGCTGCGCTATGCGCAGACAGCCCCTTACACTTCATCTTCCGGCCACTCCGGCTCCTCTCTTCCGTCTTCCGGCCCGCCAACCGTATTAAGCGCGTTCGCCATCAACTTCACCATCTCCCAGACGGAACGGAAATATACGGTTTTATTCTGATCCATCCAGGTGATCCGCCCCTGCCAGCTGCTGTGCTGGCGGTGCTGCACGCGGATGATAAAAGTCCCCTGGTATCCGTGCTTGCTGAGCAGTTCTTCATCACTCATAATTTTTTCCTTCTTTCCCATTTGGTTTACAGACTGTTTTATCTCATGGAAAAAACGGTCGTTTGTCGTCGGATGCGGGAAATGGATCGAATCAAAAAAACATTCCATTTCAAACAAAAGCTGCTCCATGCCGCAGACCTCAATCGGCTGCCTGCTGTAAGCATGGTAAAACTTTGCGTTCAATTCCTGGCTCCCTGCTGAATCCACACACAATACAATGCCGTTCGGCGCCCCAATGTAACACTGCAATTTTTCCATTCCCTTACACCTTCTTTTCCTGATACGGTGTGCAGGCCACGCTGTTTACACTGTAGCGCACCTCGGCCCGCTTCCGTCCCGCCGCAAAATGGCAGCGAATACGTCCCTGCAGCATCTCACAATTCTCACGCGTTATATTAACCAAAAGCGTCAGATACTGTCCGCTGCCGTACCTGCTGATGATATCGCTGCGCCTCACAGACTGCCGGATGGCGTCTCCAAGCCGTTCAGACAGTTCTTCCAGCAAAGGGCCTTCCTTCACCGGATCTCCTTTTGCGTCCACAACCGTGCACAGCATCAGGAAAACGGCTTGCCCGTTTCTCTCCATCATGCGTTTTATCATTTGGTAAATGCCCTGGAATACCGGATATGTGCACAAATATCCTCCCGCAACCCCATCCCCTTCTTTTGAAAGCATAGCCTCAATATCGTCTAAAACGGCATAGTGGTGCTGCATCTGCGCACCCAGTTTTTCCAGAAGCTCATACAGACGCCCCGACGGGCGCAGCCCCTGTTCAGCCATATAAAACTCAACTGTCTCGTCATAAAAGCTTTTTGCCTCCGCAAACCGCCCCTGTGACACCAAAGCTTCCATTGTTATAGTTTCCCAATCCTCAAGCGGGCTTATTTTCGCCGCGTACAATCCCAGCTGTTCAAGCCCCGTAAAATCCTGCGCTTCCCGATAAAGCTGCGCCGCATTTTCCACACAGGCGCAAAACAATTCCCGGTAACGCCTCGCTTCCTGCGCCGCCCAGACCGAACTGGCCTGAATACCCAAAAATTCTCCCGTATAACAATGGCAGGCGTCCAGATAAAGCCGCAGCCTCTTCTCCGGATCCTCTTCTGTTTCGGCCATTTTGTAGCAGGATTCCATTTCCCATGTATCCGCTTTTGTTTTAATTTCCTCGGTCCAATAATAAACGCCGTCGCTCTGCCTGATGTAATTAACATCGGGCAGGCCGGCAGCCTTTAGCTTCTTTTTCGCATTGTAAATCACGCTCCGCATAGAATGGTGCGGATCCAAAACCTCCCTGTCGCCAAACAGGTTTTCTTCCAAATCGCTGCGGCTGACGCCTTTTACCCCGTTATGCAAAAGCATCTGCATCAGGTAAGCAAACTGCGTTTCACTTGATTTCGACGCGCCTGTCACCTGCCTGCCGTTCCATATCATAGAAAAAGCGCCAAACAGCTTCACATATAACACATTATTTTCGGCCCTGTTGTCCATACGCCTTTTCACCGCTCCCTTACTGCGTCTTTCGCCCGCCCTATTTTGCCCGGCTGCGTTCCCTGATACGTCCGGCAAGGACAAGGAACATCGCTCCGCATGCTGCAAAACAAACGGCGTAAGCTTTTCCGGCGTTTGTGGCGTACACTGCCATCAACCCGCCGATATACGGATAGTGAGCCGCGACCCCGCCTACAAGCGCATCATACTCCACGGCGTTCATATCCTCTCCGGCGTTTGCATCCCCTTTGGTCCGAAAACGTCCTTCCACCACCTGATTTTCGATCACACGGTGCGCCACCACCGTATCTTTGCTCCAAAAAGCGATTACATCCCCCTCTTTGATTTCCTCCGGCTTCGTCTCTTTTACGTAAATGGCGCTTCCAATCGGAATCTGCGGCTCCATACTGCCGCTGACAATATGGTAAACCTGATAGCCAAAAAGGCGCGGCAGCGCCATAACCAGACAGGAGGCGATTACGCTGAGCAAAATAAGAGTACCAACCAGACTGCAAAGGACGGCGGCCGTTTTCCCGCCCTTTGCTTCCCGGTTATCCATTTGTCTTTTTCTCCTTCTTGCGTTTTACCAGATAAAAGCCTCCTCCTCCGGCAAGCAGTACGGCCGAAAAAATTCCTGCTTTTGCAGCCGCCGGAAGGCGGAACATCCAGGAGGCGAAATCGCCGGGCAAAGGCGAGCGGGGCCCGCCGCCTATATCCTGATTGCCAAGCGGCGTTTCTCCGTCGTCCAATTGTTCCAGTTCCGTCGGAACGTTATCGTCCGGCAGCACAACGTCTGCGGCGTCCGGCAAAGCATCCTCGCCGGCGCCTGCAGCGCCGTCTCCCGCTCCCCCGG
>OFGG01001211.1_pt1 | contig 17818 bp, 13 predicted proteins | sample 1521701 | NCBI WGS metagenome assembly OFGG01 (sample SAMEA3504081, study PRJEB24116) | mouse gut metagenome | biome: mouse gut; feature: mouse-associated habitat; material: faeces | place: Denmark | collected 2011
CAAAAATCCGGATGCCGTCAAGCCGAAGAGGCCGCGTGGTCGACCAAGGAAGGATACAAACCAGTCTGTCGGATCTCTATAGTCCGACAGATTGGGAAACTTTTACTTAAACACTGCACATTGGGTTTTTGAAAACGGAAAATAATCAGACACAAGCAAAACATAAGCATTTGATGCAAGCAGGGATGTATCCGTCTTTTTCAAAAGTTTCCAATTCAACAATTGCATATCTGTCACATTGCGTTTAGGCAGACCCATTTTCTCCCGATATTTCATAATATCACTGCAAAGCTTCGTTATTTCCGTTTCAGTTGCTTCATAGCCAATGCAAGTCAATTCGTCCCAGGAAATATGTGCTCCTTCCATTTCCAGTTCCTTTATTTTTTCACAATCTGCCGACCTGGAAGTACCTGCAATCCGAATATATGTTCCATTTTCTTTTCCTTTTGACTTCAAATAATATGGTCTGTTCGGTCCCGGCGCAACTGTAATAACAATAACTGTTTTCCTGTCAATCGTCTGTAACTCAATATTCGGGACAATCTGCGGAGTACAGGAGTCTGCAACAGCATTGGCAATGCTGTCCATGATTTGAAACGCAGAATCGTCATCCACACCTGTAACGCTGCGTGTCTTATCATCTACTCCTATCACCAATTGACCGCCCTGTGTATTTGCAAAGGCTATAATGGTTTTCGTATATTTTGCAGAATCCTTTGGTAAACTTACCTTAAACTCAACATTTTTCGATTCGCCGTGTACAATTTCTTCGATTGTCATACTAATCCCCCATGCCGCCAACAGCCCGCAAATTTAGGCGCCAGCACAAATTTGTCGATTGAAAAATCTATGGTCTTTCACTCTCCAGTCACAGTATGTCCCATTATTGTCAATTTCTTAACGGCTTCTACTTAATCTTCGCCAATACATCCTTGAAAAAACCTTTTCCTATTTGATTATACCACTTCCTATTTCTATTTACCACAAAAATACAGGGCATAGCAACCGCCACGCCCTACATTTCTTACCGTTCTAACGACTTCTCAATCTTCCATTTCTGCCCTTTCAAGTCATTCTGCTTCTCATACAGAATATTTCGCTCTTTGCAGAGTTCTTTCATTCGCTCCAGCTGCGCCCGCACTCCCTTCCGGCAATCCGGCTCTAACTTCTTATATTCCCCCGGCCAGATTGCGCTGTTGGAAGTCCTGTATATATTTATCAAGTATTTTTGCCGCAAGCTGTCCGTCCTCTGTCTTTGCTCCCATATTGTCTTTATTACCGATTTGCAAAATAATCTCATGGAACGGCTTTTCCTTTTGTTCGCTAATATTTTTAGACATTAAGAAACCGCAACCCCTTGATTTCTCAAAGGATTGCGATGCATATTTTTACTATTTGGCTCTACAAAAATTACTCGATGATAGTAGCAACACGACCAGAACCAACTGTACGACCACCCTCACGGATAGCAAACGTAAGACCCTGCTCCATAGCGATGGGATGAATCAGCTCGATAGTCATCTCAACGTTGTCGCCAGGCATGCACATCTCTGTGCCCTCAGGCAGGTTGCAGACCCCGGTAACGTCAGTTGTCCTGAAGTAGAACTGAGGACGATAGTTGTTGAAGAAAGGCGTATGACGGCCACCCTCGTCCTTGGTCAGAACGTACACCTGAGCGGTGAACTTTCTGTGGCAGGTAACGCTGCCGGGCTTGGACAGAACCTGTCCTCTTTCGATTTCAGTTCTCTGAACGCCGCGGAGCAGTGCGCCGATGTTGTCGCCGGCCTGAGCCTGATCCAGCATCTTGCGGAACATCTCGATACCTGTTACGACGGTCTTCCTGGTCTCTTCCTTGATACCAACGATTTCAACTTCCTCGTTGAGCTTCAGAGTACCACGCTCCACACGGCCGGTAGCAACAGTACCACGTCCGGTGATAGTGAACACGTCCTCTACAGGCATCAGGAAAGGCTTGTCTGTGTCACGCTGAGGATTGGGGATATACTCGTCCACAGTGTTCATCAGCTCAAGAATCTTGTCCCCCCACTCGCAGTTGGGATCTTCAAGGGCCTTCAGAGCGGAACCCTGGATGATAGGGCAGTCTGTGAACTCGTACTCTTCCAGCTGCTCGGTAATTTCCATCTCAACCAGCTCCAGAAGCTCAGGATCGTCAACCATGTCGCACTTGTTCATGAACACTACGATATAGGGAACACCTACCTGACGGGACAGCAGGATGTGCTCCTTGGTCTGAGCCATAACGCCGTCTGTAGCAGCTACCACCAGGATAGCGCCGTCCATCTGGGCAGCACCGGTAATCATGTTCTTTACATAGTCGGCATGGCCCGGGCAGTCAACGTGTGCATAGTGCCTCTTCTCGGTCTCATACTCTACGTGTGCGGTAGAGATGGTGATTCCACGCTCTCTCTCTTCGGGAGCCTTGTCGATCATGTCGAAAGCCACCGCTTCACCGGTACCAAGCCTTGTGTTCAGAGTCTTGGTGATTGCAGCTGTCAGAGTTGTCTTACCATGGTCAACGTGGCCAATGGTACCAATGTTACAATGGGGCTTGTTTCTTTCAAATTTAGCTTTTGCCATTATTAAAGTCCTCCTTCAATTAATGAAACTTTTTCTTTTCCTACTCGCCGAAGCGCATTCCGCACACTCGGCGCTCTTCTCTCGGCTATCTCTGATTATATCTCTTGGATAATAGGAAAATGAATCTGTTTCCTATTATAGTAAATAACCAGAGGTTTTTCAAGCTATTTTTAAAGATTACTGGCATATTTTACAAAAATATTTTTCAGGGTCATTTCCCCTTCGCAGCCAGAACCTTCTCCTGTACGTTCTTGGGCACCTGCTCGTATTTCTCGAAGAACATGGAGTAGTTTCCGCGGCCCTGAGTCCTGGAACGCAGGTCTGTGGCGTAACCGAACATCTCGGCCAGGGGCACGTAAGCCTTTACTATCTTGCCTCCGCCGATGTCATCCATTCCCTCTACACGTCCACGGCGGGAGTTCAAATCGCCGATGACATCGCCCATATACTCTTCCGGCATGGTGACTTCCACCTTCATGATGGGCTCAAGCAGCACGGGGCTTGCCTTCTGCATGGCCTCCTTGAACGCCATGGATCCGGCGATGTGGAACGCCATCTCGGAGGAGTCCACCTCATGGTAGGAGCCGTCATACACATTGGCGTGTACGCCCAGCACAGGGAATCCGCCGAGGATACCGGCCTGAGCCGCCTCCTGGATGCCTTCGCCTACCGCCGGGATATACTCCTTGGGAATGGAGCCGCCCACCACGGTGCTCTCGAACAGCAGCGTCGGGGGATCGTTGATCAGGATATTGGCCTTGGGGTCGAATTCGAACTTCACGCAGTTCGCCTCCATGGGCTCGAACTTCACCTTACAATGACCGTACTGACCGCGGCCGCCGGACTGCTTCGCATACTTGGAATCCACTTCCACAGCCTTGGTGAACGCCTCCTTGTAGGCAACCTGAGGAGCGCCTACATTGGCCTCTACCTTGAACTCACGCAGCAATCTGTCCACAATGATATCCAGATGGAGCTCTCCCATACCTGCGATGATGGTCTGTCCTGTCTCCGCATTGGTGTGGGCGCGGAACGTGGGATCTTCCTCCGCCAGCTTTGCCAGCGCCTCGCCCATCTTGCCCTGGCCGGCCTTGGTCTTGGGCTCGATAGCCAGCTCTATGACAGGCTCCGGGAACTCCATGGACTCCAGGATGACCGGATGCTGCTCGTCGCAGAGCGTGTCGCCGGTGGTGGTAAGCTTGAAGCCCACCGCTGCGGCAATGTCTCCCGAGTAGACCTTATCCAGCTCCGCGCGCTTGTTGGCATGCATCTGCAGGATACGTCCCACACGCTCTTTTTTATCTTTGGTAGCATTCAATACGTAAGAACCGGAATTCATGGTGCCGGAATATACGCGGAAGAATGCAAGCTTTCCTACGAAAGGATCTGTCATGATCTTGAATGCAAGCGCGGAGAAAGGCTCCTCATCGGAAGAATGCCTCTCCACCTCGTTGCCCTCCAGGTCAACGCCCTTGATGGCAGGAATGTCGGTAGGAGCAGGCATATACTCCAGGACAGCATCCAGGAGCTTCTGGACGCCCTTGTTGCGGTAAGCAGATCCGCAGCATACCGGAATCGCGGTACACTCGCAGGTAGCCTTGCGCAGCGCCTTCTTCATCTCCTCTACGGACGGCTCCTCGCCCTCCAGATACATCATGGTCAGATCATCATCCAGCTCACAGATTTTCTCAATCATCTCCGAACGGTACAGTTCAGCGTCATCCTTCATGTCTCCAAGGTCGTCCGTCACCGTGATGTCATCGCCCTTGTCGTCATTGTAGATATAGGCTTTCATCTCGAACAGGTCGATGATTCCCTTGAATTCATCCTCCTTGCCGATGGGCAGTTGAATCATGATGGCATTCTTGCCAAGCCTGGTCTTGATCTGCTCCACAGCGCCGTAGAAGTTCGCGCCCAGGATGTCCATCTTATTGATGAACGCCATACGGGGTACATTGTAAGTGTCAGCCTGCCGCCATACATTTTCGGACTGGGGCTCAACGCCGCCCTTCGCGCAGAAAACGCCGACTGCGCCGTCCAGCACGCGCAGGGAACGCTCCACCTCCACGGTGAAGTCAACGTGGCCAGGCGTATCAATGATATTGATACGGTGCTCCAGGGCACCAGGCATGGGTTTGGTCTCCTTCTCCAATGTCCAATGGCAGGTCGTAGCCGCTGAAGTGATAGTGATGCCTCGCTCCTGCTCCTGCTCCATCCAGTCCATGGTGGCAGTGCCTTCATGAGTATCCCCTATCTTGTAGTTCACGCCAGTGTAATACAGGATACGCTCTGTCAATGTGGTCTTACCAGCATCGATATGGGCCATGATCCCGATATTCCTGGTTCTCTCTAACGGATATTCTCTTCCAGCCAAGATCTTTTCCTCCTTACTTTATTTCAGAACAAAGAAAATATGCCCTGCTTAGAATCTGTAATGTGCAAACGCCGAGGCGCCTGCATTTGCAAATCTGCACCCTTAGAATCTGTAGTGCGCAAACGCCGAGGCGTTTCCTTCTACGCCTTTAGAATCTGTAGTGCGCAAACGCCTTGTTTGCCTCAGCCATCTTATGCATATCTTCTTTTCTCTTGACAGCGGATCCGGTATTGTTGGATGCGTCAAGAATTTCGTTTGCCAGTCTGTCCTCCATGGTCTTTTCGCTTCTCTTACGAGAGAACATGGTCAGCCAGCGGAGTCCCAGGGCCTGGCGCCTGTCTGCCCTTACCTCGATGGGCACCTGATAGGTAGCGCCGCCGATACGTCTGGCTTTTACTTCCAGAACGGGCATGATATTGTTCATAGCCGCCTCAAATACTTCCAGGGCGGGTTTGCCTGATTTTGCTTCTACTTTTGCAAATGCACCGTATACAATCTTCTGGGCAACGCTTTTCTTTCCATCCAGCATGATGTTGTTGATCAGCTTTGTCACCACTTTATTGTTGTATAAAGGATCTGCTAACACATCTCTTTTCTGAATATGTCCTTTACGTGGCACGGTTCTTCCCTCCTTATTCATGAGCGTGACTCAACGCTCTGTGCGGTTCCCGCACTTAATAGATCATCGGTACTCACATGTGTTTCCCCAAGTGTTCGCGCTGTATATCTGTTTTAACAGGAAGTAAAAGACATGCTTCCCATAGTATAAAATGACAGAATTCCAACACTTTCTTAGTTCGTTCTTGTGGACCAAAGATGACGCTTCTCCCAAAGAAATAATAAAATTATTTCTTTGCTGCCTTAGGCCTCTTGGCGCCGTATTTGGAACGGGCCTGCTTCCTGTTGGCAACGCCTGCAGTATCAAGGGTACCGCGGATGATATGGTATCTCGTACCGGGCAAGTCTTTTACCCTGCCGCCGCGTACCAGGACAACGCTGTGCTCCTGCAGATTGTGTCCTTCACCGGGGATATAGCTTGTAACCTCGATTCCGTTGGAAAGACGAACCCTGGCAACCTTTCTAAGAGCCGAGTTCGGCTTCTTGGGGGTTGATGTCTTTACAACAGTGCACACACCACGCTTCTGGGGAGCAGATGCATCCGTAGCTTTTTTCTGAAGAGAGTTGTACCCCTTCTGCAAAGCAGGTGCATTAGACTTCTTCGCAGAGGTCTGGCGTCCTTTTCTTACCAGCTGGTTAAATGTTGGCATTCTGTTTCACCTCTTTCTTAAGATAAATGATAGTTTCTTTGCATACCCTGCGGACGAAATTCATAGAATAGAAAACACATCCGCACGCACGCTATATTATTATAGTTGCTTGCGGATGTTCTGTCAATACGTTTTTTTCTGATTTTTCTGCGTTTTATGGCTGTTTTTCCAACAGTTCCGGCCATCCCTCCCCTACGCCTTCTGATAATACTGCGCCTGGGCCGTCCAGAGTTCGCGGTATATCCCTTCGTTTTCTTCCAGCAGAGACTCATGACTCCCCCTCTGCACAATACGCCCCTCATGAAACACGGCGATATCCCCGCAGAACCGGCAGGAGGACATACGATGGGAAATATAAACCGTAGTCCGGTATGCCACCAGATCGTCAAATCTTTTATAAATTTCATATTCGGCCAGCGGATCCAGGGCCGCCGTGGGTTCATCCAGCAGTACAAAGGGCGCCCCCTTGCACACTGCCCGGGCCAGGGCAATTTTCTGGGCTTCCCCGCCGGAGATTTCCACGCCCTCCTTGTCAAAATCACGATACAAAACCGTGGTCAGGTCATTCCCGTGATTTTCCAGAAACGCCTCCAGCCCCGCCTTCAGCAAAGCATCCCTCACCGGCGCTTCCCCATAGACTTCCGACACCGCCACATTCTCCCCCAGTCCGAAAGAAAACAGCTTAAAATCCTGGAACACCACAGAAAACAGGCTTAAGTACTCCTGATAATCATAGCGCCGGATATCAATACCGTTCATGTAAATTGTCCCCTCCGTGGGATCATAGAGCCTGCACAAAAGTTTGACAAATGTGGATTTACCGCTGCCGTTCATGCCCACCACCGCCATCTTTTCCCCTACCCGCAACTCCATGCTGATATCCTTCAGGGCATACCTCTCACTGCCCGGATAACGGAAAGAAACATGGTCGAACACTATCCGGTAATCCCCATCCACTCTTTTTTCCACCGGCAGACAGCCCTTCGGCATCTGGTCCGGCATATCCAGAAAGGAAAAATAACGCTCCAGGTAATCCGCGTTGTACCATAGTTCCACCATGATCCCCCAGACAAATCTGACCGCGTCTATAAACCGGGGAATACTCCTGATATACAAAGTCATGTCTCCCACTGTAATCTTTCCCGCCAGGGCCGCAACCCCCGTAATACAATAGGTCAGGGTATTTGTGGCTTCTCCCGCAAAACAAGAAATGCACTGATAGGGAATCGCTTTCTTATATCTGTTGTCCAAAGCCCTGTCGTTGAAATGGTGCGTAGCCAGAAGCCTGCCGATCATCAGCCTCCCCAGCCGGTAAATACGTATTTCCTTCCCCCTGGCATACTGGGAAAAATAATTCAGGTAGCCATCCCTCTGCACACAGTTGTCACTGATAATATTGTCGCACTCCTCCCAGATTCTGCTTGCCGCTGCCTGGCACTTTCCGCAGACCCATATTCCTGCCACTGCCACAAATCCCAGTATCATGACAGAATACTCTCCCAGTTTTACCAGGAAATCCACAATGATTGCCAGAGACAGTCCCGCTTCTACCAGACTGCTCAGCAAAAAGGGAATGCTTCTGCGGAGTGATTCCAGATTTTTCCCATCATTGAAAGTTTCCCGCTCCACACGCTTGTACAGCATGTGAATTTCTTCTTTTTCCAGCAGTCCGTAATCCATGCCCAGAACTTTTCTGGCAAAAATCATATTTTCCTTCTGAACAAAATCATACTCTTTCTGCCCGCTCCAGCTCCCCAGGATTTTCCACACAAAATCCAGGATGAATTCCCCGCCCAGCAGCAGCGCCACATACAGAACCAGACGCTCCGGCACCCGCTCTCCCAGAATTTCATCCAGAAACCTGGCTGAAAACCAGATGTTCCAATATGGCATACAGGCCGCCACAATCCACTCTGCGCACACCAGTACCGTGTAGGCGCCTGATTCCCTGCACATCAGCCGGAAGGCCCTTCCGCAGATGCCCGCCACTTTCCCCAGGGATTTTTCCCTTTTCTTTTTTTCCGTCTTACCGGCTGACATATCCGCTCACCTCCCACTCCGGGTCCAGACCCGACGAAAATTCTTCCGTTCTGTCATTCCGGTAATAATGACTCTGTACCTGGAACAGCCGGTAGTAAATTCCTTTTTTCTCCATCAGCTCCTCATGGCTGCCCTCTTCCACGATCCGCCCGTTCTCCATCATCAGTATCCGGTCACAGAAGCGTGTGCTGGACAGTCGGTGGGAGATAAAAACAGAGGTCCTGCCCCGGGTCAGTTCGTTATATTTCAAATACAGCTGGTTCTCTGCTTTCGAATCCAGTGCCGCCGTGGGTTCATCCAGCACCAGAATCGGCGCTTCCTTATAGATGGCCCGTGCCAGAAGCAGCTTCTGGGTCTCCCCGCCGGACAAATTGACCCCTTCCCGGAACATCTCCTTAGGCAGACAAGTGTCCAGCCCCTCCGGCAGGCTCTCTGCCAGGTCCAGAAGTCCCGCCTGCTCCAGACATGCCCGCACCTTATTCCTGTCCATCTCCTCCGGCGGACAGGCGGCCACATTTTCCGCAATGGTGGCCGGGATTACCCCGATATCCTGAAACACCACGGAGAAGAGCTTATACCAGGACTCCAGGTCCCAGCGGACGGAAGGTATTCCATTCACCAGAATTTCCCCCCTGGTAGGTTCGTACATCCCGCAGAGAAGCTTGATCAGCGTGGTCTTGCCTGCGCCGTTCGGCCCCACCAAAGCGATTTTCTCCCCCGGACATATCTTGATGTCAATGTCCTTCAGGATCTCTTCATCCGCCCCCGGATAGGCAAAACACACATGGGAAAAGGTAATCGCCGGCTCCCCGTCCACAGGAACTTCAGGTCCGGGCCCCGGCTCCCTTTTCATGGAATCCGGCATGCTCATGATTTTTCGGTAATCCGCGATGGACAGCACATTTTCCTTCATCTTTCCGGCCTTACGGGCTATCTGGGACAGCGACGCGCTCAGCGTCCGCATCAGTCCCACATAAAGCACAAAGTCATCGGGCCCCACCCGGCCTTCCAGCACACCGTGGAGCAGAAAGCCGTACACAATTACTTCCTTCCCCACTCCTGCCACTCTGGAGGCCTCATAATTTGCCACCTCCTGACGCATCTGTCTGCACTTCCACTTCCGGCGTTCCTTCAGCAGGCCGCCGTACTTGGGCATCAGCCACCCTTCTGCCCCATACAGCCGCAAATCTTTTGCATAAACAAAATCCTTTACCCTGCTCATAATATAATCAATTTTCATTTCCAGCGGCTGCCAGAAATCCCTGTGCTTTTTCTCCCAGGATACGGTTCTCCTGCCCAGCCGGTACTGCACCCACGCCCCTGCTGCCAGCACCAGCACCGCTGCCGGATGCAGTACGGCCAGGAGGCCGGAAGCAATGGGAATCGTAATGAGATAAAACACAAAATCCAGGGTTCCGTAGACACATGCCTTCACATCCCTGTCCCAGTGTACATACAGCTGTTGTGCACGGTCTATCATTCTTTTATAATCGGGATCCTCCAGGTCACTGTATGAAGTGTGGCATATTTTCTGCAGCACCCTCTCCTCCAGCACATGACGGTATTTCAGGCACGGATTATTGATCAGTTGATAACTGGTCTGGGACGCCGCCTTAAGCACAAAGTAAAGCAGCCCCATCAGTCCCAGCGTTACCGTCAGTTTCTCCACACTGACCTGCTCCACCACCAGGGATACTCCCACTTTCGGAAGATACAGTCCCACAAAATATTCGCTTACACTGCAGATTAACTCCGCCAGCACAAAAAACAGATTCCATCTGCTGTTCCCAAACCAGCCCCTGAACAAATACCAGTAGTTGCCCAGGACGGAGTCTTCCCTCTCTTTTCTGTTTCCGCTCCCCATTTACGCACCTCCGTGTCCGCTCCTGCCAGCCGTTGCCTTTTTCCGTGAAAAGCGGCGCCGGCTATCCCTTCTATTCCGTCACATAGTACTGTGCCTGGGCCGTCCAAAGCTCATAATATTTCCCTGTGGTCTCTTCCAGCAGGGATTCATGGCTGCCCCTCTGGACCATGCGGCCCTCATGGAATACCGCAATATCCCCGCAGAAACGGCAGGAAGACATACGATGGGAAATATAAACCGTAGTCCGGTCTGCCACCAGATCATTGAATCTTTTATAGATTTCATACTCTGCTTTCGGGTCCAGCGCCGCCGTAGGCTCGTCCAGCAGTACGAAAGGCGCTCCCTTGCACACTGCCCTGGCCAGGGCGATTTTCTGGGCTTCTCCCCCGGATACCTCCACACCGTTTTTGTCAAAATCACGGTATAATGTGGTTGATAAATCATCATTGTGTTCTTTCAGAAATTCTTCCATTCCGGCCTTAACCAGTGCATCCCGCACTGCCTCTTCCCGGAAAGTTTCCGACATGGCAACATTTTCCCCCAGCCCGAAAGAAAACAGCCTGAAATCCTGGAACACCACGGAAAACAGCCCGAAGTACTCCTGATAATCATATCGCCGGATGTCGATGCCGTTCATGTAAATGGTTCCTTCCGTAGGATCGTAGAGCCTGCACAGAAGCTTGATAAAGGTTGACTTGCCGCTGCCGTTCATCCCCACCACCGCCAGCTTTTCCCCCACCTTAAACTCTATGCTGATATCCTTCAGGGCATATTTATCGCTGCCCGGATACCGGAAGGACACATGGTCAAATACAATCTTATACTCACTATCCACCCTCTTTTCCACGGGCAGACAGCCCTTCTGCATATGGCTGGGCGTGTCCAGAAACGCAAAATACCGTTCCAGATACTCCGCGTTGTACCACAGGGTCACCAGCGCCTCTCCGCAGCAGGAGATATGATCAATAAAATGGGTGAGACTCTGAACATACTGTAACATACTGCCGAAGGTGATCATTCCCGCCAAAGCCGCAAATCCGGTAAGGCAGTATGTCACGGTCATCGTCACTTTCTGGGAAAACTGCACGATACTGTTATGAAACAGCGCTTTCAGGTCCCTCTTATCCACCTCCTTATCCACAAAATGATGCGACTGCATCAATCTGTCAATCAGCAGTTTTCCAAGTCCGTAAATGCGGACCTCTTTTCCCTTCCCGTATTGGGAAAAATAATTCATGTATCCGTCCCGCCGGGCACAGTATTCACTTATGGCCCCGTTGCATTCCTCCCAGACCCTGCTTGTGGCCGCCGAACATCTTGCGCTGACCCATATTCCTGCCGCCACAAGCAGCACAAACAGGAGCAGCAGAAATGCCTGATCCTTCATCCTTGCCAGAAGATCCCACACCATGAACAGGGACATCCCTATTCCCGCCACGCTGCCCATCAGCAAAGGCAGGTGCCTCCGCAGGGTTTCCAGATTCTTCCCATCATTTGTAGTCTCTCTCCCCACACGCCGGTACAGCATATGGAGTTCTTCGTCTTCCAGCAAATCATAATCCAGCTCCATGACCTTTCCGGCAAAAATCATGATCTCCTTCTGGAAAAAATTATAATGTTTCTGCGCTTCCAGACTGTCCAGAAGTTCTTTCAGGAATTCCAGCACCAGATTTCCCAGAAGCAGGCAGACAACATACTTTACCAGCCTCTCCGGCACCCGCTCCCCCAGCACTTCATCCAGGAGCCTGGCAGAAAACCAGATCCCCCAGTATGGTGCACAGAACCTCAGTATCCACTGGCCGCATACAATCATCGTGTATGCGCCGGACTCCCGGAACATCAGCCCCATGGCTCTCCTGTATAAATGCAGGACTCTGCCCAGCTTTCCTTTTTCTTTCTTTTTAATTGCTGGCATAACCGCTCACCTCCCATTCCGGATCCAGCCCGGAGGAAAAATCTTCCGTCCTGTCTTTCTGGTAATAATGACTCTGCAGCTGAAACATTTCATAATATGCTTTTCTGTTCTTCATCAGTTCTTCATGGCTGCCCTGCTCCGTAATCCGTCCGTTCTCCAGCATCAGAATCCGGTCACAGAAACGGGTACTGGACAGCCGATGGGAAATAAAGACCGCCGTCCTGCCTCTGGTCAGCTCGCTGTACTTCAGATACAGCTGGTTCTCCGCTATGGAGTCCAGCGCCGCCGTAGGTTCGTCCAGCACCAGAATGGGAGCCTCCTTGTAAATAGCCCGGGCCAGCAGAAGCTTCTGGGTTTCCCCGCCGGAAAGATTGATTCCCTCCCGGAACATTTCCTTCTGCAGACAGGTATCCATCCCCTTCGGCAGACTGTCCACCAGTTCCATAAGCCCGGCCTTTTCCAGACACTCCCGCACCTTATTCCTGTCCAGCTTTTCCAGGGAAGAGGACGACACATTTTCCGCGATGGTGGCCGGTATCACTCCCACATCCTGGAAAACCACGGAAAAGAGACGATACCACTCCTCCAGCCCCCATCGGGCTGCAGGTACCCCATCCAGCAAAATCTCTCCTCCCGTGGGTTCATACATGCCGCAGAGCAGCTTCACCAGCGTGCTCTTGCCTGCGCCGTTTGCACCTACCAGCGCTATCTTTTCCCCGGGGCGAATGGTGATATCCACATCCTCCAGCGTGTTTTCCCCTGTTCCCGGATAGGCAAAGGACACATGGGAAAAAGTGATGCCGGGCGCCCTTCCTTCCGGCAGCCCCGGATCTCCTTTTTCCTCCCGCTGCCGGGAATCGGGCATGCTCATCATTTTGCGGTAATCGGAAATGGACAACATAGATTCCCTGACCCTGCTCAGACGCATGGCAACCTGGGTAAAGGAATCGCTCAGCGACAGCGCCAGTCCCACATACAGCACAAAATCATCTGCCCTGACATTCCCGGAAATCACACCCCACAGCAAAAAACCATACACAAACATCTGCTTGACCACTTCCGTGATCTTTCCGGCTGCACTAAGGCCCATTCCGTGCATGATCTGCTTTTTCTTCCAATTCCGCCGCTCGCCCATCAGCTTTTTATATTTCGGTAACAGCCACTTGTCCGCCGCATACAGCCTTATATCCTTGGCATAGGAAAAGTCGGCCACCTTCCAGGAAATATAGTCAATTCTCATCTCCAGGGGCTGCCAGAGATCCCTGTACTTTTTCTCCCATACAATGTTTCTCTGGCTGAGCCGGTACTGCAGCCATGTCCCCACTGCCAGCACCACAATCACTGTGGGATGCAGGCTCATCAGCATGCCGGATGTGATGGGAATGGTGATTAGCAGATATACAAACTCAACGGAATCCCAGATACACTGTCTTGCATCCCTGTCCCAGTGCTGATAAAGATGCTTTGCATGTTCTATCCGCTTTTTGTAGTCGGGATCCTCCAGGTCACAGTAAGCCGTGCGGCATATCTTGTGCAATATTCTTTCTTCCAGCACATGCCGGTATTTCAGGCTGGGGCTGTTCATCAGCCTGTAACCGGCATTTTCCGTCCATGACAGAAAAAAATACAGCAGTCCGGCCAGCCCGAAGGTGATGGCCATCTCATGCAGCGGTACCTGGGACATCACCAGTGATACCGCTATCTTGGGAAGATACAGTCCCATATACAGGGAAGATACCCCGCCGGCCAGAATCATCACCATAAAAAGAATATTCCATCTGCTCATCTGAAACCAGCCCTTGTACAGATAACAATAATTTACGAACAGCCCATCCCCTTTTTCTTTCTTTTTCCGTTTTTCCATTTTCCGCTCCCATTTCTTTTCCGGTATAGCCGTCATTCTTCCGACAGATACCGTTTTTCATTCCAGTCTGCCACATTGAAACCTTTACGCCCGTTCTGACCGGGCATGTCAGAAAGCTGCCAGCCACAACATGTCGTTGGGCATACCCCCGGTGAAGGAAAGCCGGCCCGCACTGCCTTGCGGAGGAAGGCGGCACAGGATGCGGCCATCTGGCAGTGCGGTCTCTTTCCTTTCTGTCAATATTGTAACATTATTTTTTCTGTTATGGAGATTTTTACCCGAATGGTATTTGTGAGAACGTGAATTGCATCAAAGAAAATACAGTAAAAGCGGAAGCGCCGCCCTGCAGATGCCTGCACATCTTACATGGGCAGCAGTACTTCCGTCACAAAGACGCTTTCGTCATTTTTCCGGTTCACATAGCCGTGATACCTGGAGACAATACTGTCAATACTCATCATTCCCAGCCCCCTGTCAGAAGCTTTCGTGGAATGGTACCGCCCTCCTTCTCTCTTTACCGGGACATTGTGTGAATTGGTCACGGTCAGATACAGCTGCTCCCTGAGCACTCCGATATATATTCGCAGAAAGCGTCTCTCCCCCTCTTTCTGGCTGTCGCACCCTTCTATGGCATTGTCCAGCAGATTTCCCAGAAGAACACATAAGTCATAATCTGCCACCGAAAGCTCCGGCGGCAGAACCACTTTCACATTGACCTCAATCTGTTTTGCCCTGGCAGTGGCAATTTTACTGTTCAGAAGGGCATCCAGCGTCAGTTTTCCCGTCTCAATCACTTTGTCGATCCGGGTCAGCTCCCGGTCAAGCTCCAGGATGTAGTCGGAAAGTTCCTCATATTCCCCCATATCCAGGTACGCCTTCATCACCTGCAGATGATTTTTGTAGTCATGCCTCCAGGTACGCATCTGCTGGTACATATTCTGCACTTCTTCATAATGCTTTTCCGTCAGGGCCCGCTGGGAGCCCAGCTTTTTATCTGCAAAAAACTTGTATATGCCAGAAAACATATCGCCGCTCCTATTCTTCTGCCCTGTGATAGTCCAGAAAAGCCCGGTAAAGATCCGCCCTCTTTCCCCTGCTGACGGGAAGCGGACCCGCATGGTCCAGCAGCACCGATGTCTTATCGATTTTCCTGATATACGGCAGATGCACCAGATAAGAGCGGTGACAGCGGAAAAAACCGGAGCCTGCAAGCCTCCCTTCCAGGTCTCCCAGACACATCCTGATCTCCCTGCACACAGGCTTCTTTTCCCCGCTGCCCGGTGTCAGGTACAGCGCCGTGGTGTGGGAAAAGGCTTCCGCATACAGAATGCGGCTCACCGGAATTTTCTCGGCCTCCGTCTCCTCTTCCAGCAGCAGATAGCTTTCCTTTTTTCCCACCTCTGTCAGCGCTTTGTCCAGAACCTCCCACACCCTCTCTTCCTTCACCGGTTTTACCAGGAAATGGCAGGCCCGCACATCATATCCCTGGCTCATGTACCCTGCCAGGCCCGAGATAAACACAATCGTAATTGCGTCATCTTTTTGACGGATATGCCTGGCCAGCTCCATGCCGTTGATCCCCTGTCCCAGGTCAATGTCAAGAATGGCCAGGTCAAAGTCCATCTTCTCCAGCCAGTCCGTCAGAAAAGCCTCGCAGTTTGCATAGGAATAAATCAGCAGCTTCAGGCTTCTTGCCCCGCCCCAGCCCTCAACCATTCTCTTTACATTTTTCATTTGTGTGGGATCGTCTTCACAGATCGCTGCTTTCAGTAACATTACGCCTCATCCTGCTCCTTCAGTACTGCCACATATCTGGCCAGGGCATCCTGCCAGGCCGGAAGCTTCCGGAATCCGTTCTCCGTCAGCTTGTCGTTATTCATACGGCTGTTTGCCGGACGCTTCGCCTTTGCGCCGTATTCCTCCGTGGTCACCGGAACCACATTGACAGAGACTCCCGCCTCCCTGAAAATCGAACATGCAAATTCATACCAGGAGCAGGTTCCCTCGTTGGTGGCGTGATAGACACCGTATTTTTCCGTGAGAATCATGTCTGCCAGCAGTCTGGCCAGGTCAAAAGTATAGGTGGGGGAACCGAACTGATCGTTTACCACCCGGATGGTGTCATGGGTTTTGGCCAGGTTCAGCATGGTTTTCACAAAATTTTTTCCGTTGACGCCGAACACCCAGGCGATCCGGACAATAAAATATTTCTCCAGAATCTCCCTTACCTCCAGCTCTCCCTCATATTTGGTCCGTCCGTATACACTGCGGGGATCTCCTTCGTCCTCCGGCTCCCAGAACCGCTCACCCTCCCCGCTGAACACATAATCCGTGCTCACCTGCAGCATCCTGATATCCAGCTCTTTGCACACATTTGCAATATACCGGGGACCATCCGCATTGACCTTACGGCAAAGTTCTTCATTCTCCTCGGCCGCATCCACGGCAGTGTAGGCGGCACAGTGAATCACCGCGTCCGGAGCGGTCTCTTTGATCACTTTCTCCACACTGGCAGCATCCGTGATATCCATCTCCTCAATATCCACCCCTATGGCTTCGATTCCCCGCCCCTCCAGTTCCTTTACCACATCATGGCCCAGCTGGCCTTTTACACCTGTTACCAATATCTTCATATCCACCTCCGCGCTCCCCGGCCGCATCCGGACCGGCGCTTCTTTACACTCTGCCATTTTTCCTTCATCCGGCAGGAAAAATTTTCCCTGCCTGCCCGGACGTTTTCTCTTCCCCGCCCTTATAATCGAGTAGGGGAATGCCTTCTCCCCTGCTCGCCGCGCGGGGCGCATGTTGCTTCAGCAACTATTTTCCTTATGCGCCCCTGTGCATAAAAGCAAAGGGGTGTTGCCCTGTTGAACCACACCCCTTTGTCTCCCATATCCAGATCAGATCCCCGGAATCCGGCCCACACTTATAAATACTTCAGGCAGATTCCGGAACTGCTGCATATTTTATTCTGCTGTTCCCGCCAGAACCAGATCTTCCTCTGCCTCTGTCTGATAAGACTCCCCGCGGATAATGTCTTCCGCATCCGTCTCGCTCTCTTCCACATCCGTCTCTTCCATTACCATATCTTCAGCGGGCTCCGGGCAGTCAGTCTCTTCCTCCCCGCCCAGCTCGTCTATGGAAATGGTCTCCATTTCGTCTGTGTTCAGTCTGATACTGCGGTACCGCTTCATTCCTGTACCCACAGGAATCAGCTTACCGATAATGACATTCTCCTTCAGGCCGATCAGATTATCCACCTTACCTTTTATGGCGGCTTCCGTCAGAACCTTGGTGGTCTCCTGGAAAGATGCCGCAGACAGGAAGGAATTGGTGGCAAGCGCCGCTTTGGTAATCCCCAGCAGTACCTGCTTTCCCTCTGCCAGCTCTTTTCCTTCGGCAAAGAGCATCTCGTTCATATCCTCGTAGTCCAGTACATCCACCAGCGTACCGGGCAGGAATTCCGTGTCCCCGCTGTTCTCAATGCGCACTTTCTTCAGCATCTGGCGCACGATCACTTCAATATGCTTATCCGCGATATCCACACCCTGCAGACGGTAAACTCTCTGAACCTCCCGGAGCATATAATCCTGCACCGAACGGATTCCCTTGATCTTCAGCAAATCGTGGGGATTCACACTTCCTTCCGTCAGTTCATCCCCGGCCTCCAGAATCTGTCCGTCCATCACCTTGATACGGGAACCATAGGGAATCAGGTAAGCCTTATTTTCCCCGGTCTCCGAATTGGTGATAACCACCTCGCGCTTTTTCTTGGTATCCCGCAGTTCCGCCCTGCCGCCGAATTCCGCGATAATGGCCAGACCCTTGGGCTTACGCGCCTCGAAAAGCTCCTCCACACGGGGAAGACCCTGTGTGATATCGTCGCCCGCCACAC